>Ga0247610_10001018_pt1 | contig 36088 bp, 27 predicted proteins | sample 174DNAGHGhighgp2_FD_193483 | JGI IMG/M metagenome (GOLD analysis project Ga0247610, IMG submission 193483) | Sheep rumen microbial communities from Palmerston North, Manawatu-Wanganui, New Zealand - 1742 DNA GHGhigh gp2 | ecosystem: Host-associated > Mammals > Digestive system > Stomach > Rumen...
GTCCCATCGGTTGTCCCATCATTGGCTGTCCCATTTGTCCCATTGGTTGTCCCATCGGTTGTCCCATTGGTTGTCCCATTGGTTGTCCCATCATTGGTTGTCCCATTGGCTGTCCCATTTGTCCCATTGGTTGTTCCATCGGTTGTCCCATTGGTTGTCCCATTGGTTGTCCCATTGGTTGTCCCATCATTGGTTGTCCCATTGGCTGTCCCATTGGTTGTTCCATCGGTTGTCCCATTGGTTGTCCCATCATCGGCTGGGGCATCATTGGTTGTCCCATCATCGGATGGGGCATACCGGGAATGCCCATTTGTTCACCATAGAAAGACCTGATATAGGTTTTGTCTGGATGTGAGTTAAGATACTCAAAGAAGCTATCGTACCAGCAAAGAGCTATAAAGTCGTTGAATCTCTTAGACTTACGTAGTTCAAAAGCGTTCTCAATATTTCGATAAATAAAGTCTTTGTGGATGTGACATCCGCTACCCTCTTGTTCTATGACTCGAATATTTGATGTGTATAATTCATTTAACATGTCAAAATATTTATATTCATAGAAACTATGACCTACTGCAAGTTTACACACTAAGAAACGGTGCCCCAAACTTGAATCTGGGACGTATTGTTTTTCGTTACTTTCCTGATATCCCATAATGCCAGCAAAATCTGGCGTGGCTCCTACGTAGAGCCACCTGTTTGCAACATTTGGCATTGCTCCTAAATCAGTAGGATAGAAAACGGGAATTGAATTTGTAAATTCTGTAACATATTTTTGTCTAGCCATTATGTCCAGTACTCCATCCTTTGTAAAATATTCGTCAAAAACAGTATCCAAAGGTAAGTCCAACCAAGTTTTTACTTCGTAACCACTGTTTTCCAACGCACTTTCGATAAATCTCTCGATTTTCCTGTTAAAGTCTTTATACATGCTAGAGAACTGCGTCATGGGGTTACTGAGCGCCATGTCAGCAAATAAATAATCGTGATTAACAACACTATGTTTGATAGAATTGATAATGGAAGCCAATCCTTTATCTCCATCACGGTAGGGTGGACATCCAAAGTTCGGACTTTCAAATGTATTTGCTCCTTCTTCCATGTTGAGGGAAACAATTGAAGAATATAATCCTTCAAAACGATTATATCTTACCCACGCATTACCGGATTGAACAAAATCGCAAACATGAGGGAAGTAGTCAGAACACACCTCATTCGCTGTCTTCTTGAAACTTGATGCGAGATCATCATAGGCGGTTTTGCTTAAGTTAAAATAACCATTAAATGCCTGTTTTAAACCGCTTAGGCCCATATGAGCTTGATCGCCTTTGCGGATCACTTCAAGCAGTCCAACTTTTTCTTGAGTAATATTTTGAATAACAGTTCTGATATGTTCTATTGCCAATTCATATATACATGCCTGCTTATATTCATTCATTTTTGCTACCAAATCAGAAATGCCCTTTTTGGGTTTCATTTCTTGAATGATATTATCAATGTCTGTTTCTAGCGTTTTAAGATTGTTCCTGAGTTGTAATTTGTCAAGTACTTCTGTCTCACAATACTCATCATCTACTCTGCCAAGCAAAGAATATGTATAGTTTAGACCAAAATTCTGAACACATTCGTCCACACCAATTTTTATACTATTCTCAATTTTATGTATCCATTCCGACATAGAAAGAGAAGAACTGTTGGGAGAGTAGAATGCTTTAGAAAGTGTCTTGATCTTTTCTTTGCAGGCTGTTATAAACTCTACCCCCATATTATTCCACTCATCTTTCGAGGGTACCTCGCTATCAGATGGAACCTCAACCGTGTCAAAACTTTGCGTATATTGGCCCCAAAGTGAGTCCTTTTGTGATTGGTCAAATCTATCAAGATTAATCAAATAACTAAGAATATATTTATGTGCAAAAGAAACAGCAGCATCCTTTTGTTTTTCTGGTGTCGTTAGAATTGTTTCATAACTTAAACCTAACAAACCATATCCATAAAAATCATAGCGGAAACGTTTTCTGATATAGTCCCTCAAGAAATCATCGGCTTTGGTAATGGCTCTGTAACCGGAACCCACCAAAAACTGTGACCATTTAAATTGATCTGTTTGGGAAGTTGTGAAATGACCATAAAATGAACCTCCTGACGCAAAATCGTTATCCAAATTGCTCACCATTGTTTCTCCTGCAGCTCCTGTATGTAAGAAATAACACATTTCTGCTGTGTTTTCAAACATATGTTTAAGTGACACTCGTCCTTTATCACTTTCAATATCTACAGCCATCACATAAGAACATACCGGCCATGGACTCAATGAAGCCCACTCTGTTCTATCCGGTAAGGCAGCAAAAACTCCAAATTTACGTCCGTCATTATTTAAAACGGCATCATTTCTAAATTCATTCAATTCCCAAAGAGTCGCATAGGAATTGGTAGTATAATTTGATGAATTCTCTTTGTTTTTATCGATAAAAATTTTTGGCATATAGAGAACAAGGCGAAGGTATGGGTCAGCATTGGCAACATGTCTCTTGTATAACCTATCAGCTAGATAAAGAACATCCAAAAGGGCAGAACTGCTTGTACCTCCATTACTTGATGAAAATACCCAAATTGCAGGGTGATCAATATTCAATTGTTCTCTATTATTTCCATATTGGCCTAGTTTATTAATACCCGTCTGGATTTTATCTTCAAATTCTTTTCTTTTATACATAAAGCCGCAACGGCCCGCCATTCTTTGCGCTCCAGCCCCTTCGCTAAGTTGTTTTTGAGGAAGCTTGAAATGACCCTGTATGTCTGGGTCAATGGCCCACTCCAACATCCGTTGACTTACTTCGTCTGATATCGGTGCTTCTTTGGCGTGCTGATAAAGATTGTATGGAGCTGTGGTTCCTGCATCTATGAATTCTGAAGCTAAGTCAATCACGGGATATTGCCCCATCATTCTAAGCAACTCTGTGTCTTCCAGAGCTTTGTCCTTCGCTCCGGAATCGGTGTCATAGAAAATAAATGTGCAGTCTGCATCCATTGCTGTTTTGTTGGAGTTGTAGGCACGTTGGAAAAGAAGTGCCTTTAGTCTTGCTACGGTAGTGACACCTGTGCCACCAATGCCGATAAATATTCCTTTTGGCATAATTGTAAGTTTTTTAATAATTAACTATTCTATTGTCTTCATTATTATTCAATATGGCATAAGCACTCGCTATGTTGTGATGTACAAATCCTTTGTGGATATGACATCCCGCCCCTTCTGACTCAATTTTGTCTTTATTAAAATCATATATGGTATTCAGCAAATCAAAATACTTATAATCAGCAAAACTATGACCTTCCTCAAATTTAAAAACAAGAAGGCGATGACCGATGCTCAAATCTTGTATAAATTGACTATAAAAACTATCATATTGATATCCCAGCATTTCAGCTAATGCTTCACTTTCACCTACATAAAAAAGTCGATTCATTGTTTGGCAAATCTTTCCAGAAGCAGTAGGATAAAACAATGGTATCGAATTGATAAATCTAAAAATATAATCTTCCTTTTTGGTAATATCAATTACTCCTTCTGTATTAATGAAATTTTCTTCAAAAACACTATTCAAGGGTAAATCAAGCCAACACTTTACCACGGAGTCATTATTTCCCATGGCATTCTCAATGTAATCATCAATGTTCTTGCTTAATAATGTCATGAATTCATCATCCACATTCTGACACATTGCCAATCTCGTAAACGAAAGATGTTGATGGGAACTCTTCATTATCTTGTCAATAATATCTGCCAATCCTCTTTCATCCATGGTTCTCCTGATGGATTGAGAACTTAGTCCGGTGTCTGGAGTTGTTTTTGAATAGTCCAAACGAACGATCGAGGAATATAACTCTTCAAACAAATGACCTTGTTTCCATTGTCCCAGTGAAACAAAACTGCTCACATCGGGAATGTAGTTCCTGCATACATCATATTTCGTCCTGAAAAAAGAATCAGCCAATTCTTGGTATTGTTGCTCATAATAACAATTCTTATATTGAATGTAATTAATGAGTCCTCTTATTCCCAAACATGTAGAATCGCCATTCCGAAGTCTCTCTAAAAGGCCATACGGTCCCTTGGTTATGTCTTGAATAATTGAGAGGATAGCTTCTGATACCACGCTTAGAAGGCAAGCTTCTTTATATTGCTTCAATTTGTTCGCCATTTCTATGGCATTTTTTCCCCAAAAGCCGACCTTAGTCTTGAGGACTTCGCTCTCAAAATCAAGGATGTTATTTTGAGTTTTTTGATAATGGAGCATTTCCATCAAGGTCTGTTCACAATACTCGTCATCCACTATAGCCAATAGTTGATAGGTGTAATATAATCCAAAGTCAGAAATGTTTTCTTCTATCCCTTTCAGAACTGTTTTTTTTATTGCGTCAAGGTAAATGAGCTTCGATTCATAGAATTTTTGTTCCAAAGAAGCTTTTATCTTCCGACATTCAAACATAAAATTATGCACATCAAAGTGCCTGTCTATCTCATATTCAGGAATAGAGATGATGGTGTCAAATTCAGCTTTGAAATGAGCATATAAGGATGATTTTTCAGACTGTTCTGGTTTGCTTACATTCATGAGATGTGAGAGGATATGTACATCAACGAAATGCTCGACGACTTCCATTCGTTTTGAATAAGTCGGCCAGACATCTTCGAATTTACTGCCAAGGAATCCCCTATAAATATCGTAGTAGAAACGCTTTCTAACATATTCTTTTAAAAAATCATCTGCTTTATTTATGGACTTGAGGCCTGCGGCCATGACAAAACGAGACCATTTTGATTGATCTGGAAATGATATTATAGGATTACCGCTATATGGACCACCTATGGAGAAGTCATTGTCAAAGCAACTTATCATGGTTTGGCCTGATGAAAAAGCGTGCATAAAATAACACATTTCAGCAGTGTTTTCGTACATCTGGTCAAGTGACATACGTCCCATATGACATTCTGTATCCACGGCTATTACATAAGAACACACCGGCCATGGTAGTAGATTCCTCCATTCGGGCTTGTCTGGTCGGATGGCAAAAGTACCAAACTTATTGCCACTGTTCAACTCATTGTCAATCCTAAATTCGTTCAACTCCCATAGCGTGGCATAAGAATTTAGTGCATATTGTTGAGCAAATTTGTTGTCGTAATCCATATATTTCTTAGGCAGATATAGCACAAGGCGGAGGTATGGATCCGAATTGGCAATGTTATTTTTATATAATCTATCAACCAAATATAATACATCTAATAATGCCGAACTAGAAGTTCCTCCGTGGCAAGATGAGAATATCCATATAGAAGGATGCTCATTGAGTATATTCTTATAGTCAATCTGAGTCAATTTACGAATGCCTGAAAGCACAAGACTTTCGAATTCACGATGACAAAAAGCAAAACCGTATCTGCCAGCCATTCTTTCTGCAGAAGCACCTTCGTTGAGTTGTGCTACGGGAAGTTGAATATGTTTAGGTCCTTCAGGGTCAATGCTCCATTCCATTATGCGATGAGAGGTCATATCCTCCATCGGAGCTCTCTTAGCCATTTGATACATGCGGTAAGGAGAGACTTCTCCGGCATCTATGTATTCATTCCCTACATCAATCACGGGATAAGCCCCCATCATTTCTCGCAACTCGGTATTTGCTAGTGCCATTTTCATCGCTATGGAATTCGTGTCATAGAAAATAAAAGAACAGTCTGCATCCATGTTGGCTTTTGATGAACCATAAACTCGTTGAAATAGCAAGGCTTTTAACCTGGCTACTGTGGTCACACCTGCACCACCGAGTCCGATGAAAATACCTTTTGGCATAATTGTATATTCTCTAATTTGTTATCTTACCTTTACAGTATAATTATTACCATTGATAGTGAAAGACAAATCGCAACCAGCTCCCCATTTTTTTAACGGAGTAACACGATAAGCCTCTCTTGGCAGGGCTTTTGACTTTTTTTTGCGTGTTATGTTCATGCTTGTATTTCCGCGCTGAATATAATAGCCCCTTGGTTTCCAAAAGTTATAAATGGGAGTATCAATAGTTATGATTTCAAACTGCCAATTATCACCATTAATGATTCCTAAAGTAGTAGGAGTGACTTTTACACGAGCACTCTTCGGGAAACGATGTGAAAAATCTTCAGATTTTTTTCCATCGTCAATAGTGGCTGAAACATTCCATGACCGGTAAATTCCTCCAAATTTATTGAGAAGGAACGTGATGAGCAAGCAGAGGAGCCATAAGAAAATCAGCGCAAGAATAAGAATGTCTAGCCATCCGGGGAGAATATGGAAGAAATAGTTCCCTTCTGGCAGTTCCTCTTCAAACTCAAATCCCTTTGCGTAATCCAGTTTCAACGATTCATCTAAGCCGTTAAGCATCTCCAACTCGTTGACATACTTCTCGCATAATGGCGTAACATGGAAGGTTATTTCGTCTCTAATGTTCACAAAACGCGGAAGAATTGGATTGTAATCACGATTCAGCTGATAAATTACAAAAGGTTCGTCCAAATTATGTCTTGTGGCCGTGTCTTTTGTGAAGGTTTCATGGAGGCATGAGGGTTCAGAAACAATTTTGTAGTCGAACTGAGTGAAAAGGGGGAAATTCTCTGGCCCGGCATTGCTAACGGTGGCAATGATCTGATCATCCTCAGTCAAAACTAGATCGGAACTCAAATCCACCTTGGCCATGTCTAAAAACACTTTATACTTCAGTCGATATACCAAAGCGTTTGCTTCCATATTGGTGAAAAATGCTCTTAAAATGGATGCTTCACCCACTGGAGGTTGATTTAATGAACCAAAAATTTCTTTCAACTCGGGTCTGTAGTCTGCTTGCTCACGATATTCATTATCTCTGAAATAGAATGCGTAAGGGAATACTACACGACTCTGGTCACCATTTGTAAGATCAATAAACGGTTGGAATTTGTCTTTCAACGCAGTCCAGTCTACTTTTTTCTTGTCATACTGATTCTCACTCGTCCAATATTCGAAATCAGTGAACATAAAGACAAATACAAGGCCTTCACTCATTGGATTCATAATGGCATCAAGGATTTTGTTGGTCATCGCATAACCATCTGATCCTGCATTTTGTATCTCAAAGTCGCTGCCGTCCAATATTTGAGGAAGCAATCTGCGAACCTCATCATTTATGGTAATACTTTTGATGTTTTGAACATAATCTGTATTCTCAGTAGACGATTTGCGGATAAAAGTCACTTGGTCTCCATCAGGTAATGCTTTGATAAATTCCTTGATAAGTGGCTTGATAACTTGTAGGTTAGTGCTCATGAACGACGAAACGTCAATGGCGAATATATAATGGGCTTTCTGCTTTTCTAATTCTTTCATCCCATACATCTCAGAGAGATTGGGATAGTCCTTTATTACAGCATCTTGAGGTGAGCTTACTGAATTTTGGGCATTTACCTCAAATATAGACATGATGCATAATGCAATCAGTAGCAAGAATTTCTGTTTCATTGTTGGATACATATTTATATAATTTATAGTTTGCTACAAAAGTAGTGAATAAATCGTAAAGGACAATACAAATAAGATATAATTTTGATTTTTTAACTTTTCGTCTTTATGCTTCCCATTTATTATTATTGTTTCTTTTCTTATCTCTTTCAATCTGTGCCATCATTTTTCCTCTTGAGTACTTGTGCATCTTGATGCAGAAGAAAACAAGGACAAAGAAACTGATACCGCCAACTATAGGATCGACAAAACCGCTCATGGCCAAGGAATCGTAAACTCCATGGGCTATTACAGGGACCAAAAGGATGCAGACTGCTACCTTGGGCGAGTGATCGACGAAGTGATAAATCGAATAGTAGTAGCCCATCAATATGGCAAAGGCGTAATGTCCGGGAACTGCCAATAAGGCCCGCATGATGGCTGTAAACATTCCGCCGTTTGCACCAAACACATATCCAATGTTTTCTAGAGCAGCGAACCCTAATCCAATACATACCGCATAGACAATGCTGTCAAAGTGCTCATCAAAATAAGGGTTTTTTCGTAATATGAGCCAAAGAGCCAATAATTTGAATGACTCTTCCGGTATGGCAGCCACAACAAAAGCAACTATAGTCGTGTCGAGAAGGCTTGATGGTTTACCTCCATCGCCCAATAATATGTATCCTAAACCCGCTTCCACGATAGCGACGGGAATACAAATGATAATACCCCAGAGAAAAGCTTTCACCAACCAAGAAGTCGGCTCTTTCTTGGTGTCTTTCTTCCATATATATAACCATAGCAGAATGGCGGGAAGAAGTGCTGCTACTAATATTGATAATGTGTTCATATATTTATAGTGGTATAATTTCTTTGTATTTACTGATCACCTGCGCTGTCTTTTTCCGACCGATAGCAATAAGCTTTTCTGACTTGTCAAAATCAAAGGTCCCGTAACGGTTCATCTGAATGTCCACCAGGATGTCGGGCTTCGTCAGTTGAGCCATCAGGATGGAGTTCTGACGGATCATCAGGGAACTAGTGCGTGAAAGTACCGTGTAATAGTTGAATCCGATGTTGTCGGGTATCAGCATGTCAAGTATTTTGGTTTTCAAAGACGTATCTTGCTTTTGCATTTCTGTCAGTCGCTGCATTTCTTCCCACTGAGCCTTGTAATCATGACCACTCACATCAACACCAACCAGAATGTCGCCAGCCTGTCTTTTAACCCGATTCAAAGGAATAGGGTTAATGACACCACCATCAATCAGAATCATATCATCACGTTGTACAGGTTCGTAAAAAGAGGGTAGGGATATGCTGGCACGGATAGCCTCGAACAAACTTCCCTTGTTGAAAAGCACCTCTTTACCAGCTTTCAGGTCTGTAGCCACGGCGCAGTATGGAATGGGCAAGTCTTCAATATTCACGTCTGGAACGAACTCCATGATGGCTTCGATGATGCGCTTTCCTTTGACAAGATGATTTAACGATAGTGAGAAATCGATGAGTCCCAGCATTTTCTTCCTGTCGATGGTCTTCATCCATTCGCGAAACTCAGTCAGTTTGCCAGCCGCATATACTCCACCGATGAGCGCTCCCATGGAACAGCCTGCAATGGAACTGATGTGGTAACCTTGCGCTTCGAGTTCTTCGATGGCGCCGATATGTGCCAACCCTCTTGCCCCACCACTTGACAGTGCCAAAGCCACATTTTTCGTCTTAACCAGGTCCGCCATTGCTTATAAAACGTTTAATAGTCTCTGCAAAGGTAAGAAATCTTTTTGATTATACAAAACTTATGATTCAAAAATGTGGTCAAGTTTTGTCAAAACCTGGTTACCCAGGGTGGAAGAGGTCGTAGAGGGCCTCGTCTAGACGATGGCGCTGGGCGTCGTTGTGGGCCTCGGAATAGAGGTGGCGGAACACCCGGATGTAGTGCTCGATGTTGCGTGACTTACCAGTTCAGACTCCCCCGAACAAACTCTTGCTGGCTTTCAGGTCGGAAGCCAGGAGGTCAGTGGCGTAGCGCATTTCGCTGCGCACTTCGTGCAGAATTTCGCCGAAATCCTGCAACGTCTGAACTTTTTCTTTCATGTTAATCTTAAAATTTATTATACACATTGCCCGAAGGCTTAAAAATTCTTTATTCCATTAACAATAGTACTACCTTTAGGTGGTACCGCGGTATGCCGGAAATTGACGACCTTTATAGCGTCTATTCAAACGGACACCAAATTTATTAACGTTGTCATTTCAAATTTATTATAAAAACCGCAGAATTTATGAACGAAGAAAGATTTGAATTAGTGAAAAACAGTTTGTCTCGCAATAGACGAACAGCCAATCTGGTAGGGCAAGTCACGCCGACGCAGCAGGAGATAGACGAGTTGTACGTTGAGCGCATTACGCCAGAGACGAACTTGCCGCCAATGCAACCATTGTTCAAGATGTTCGATGTGCCGTGTTTCTATCGGGGCGAGTTGGTGGCTGACTGTGGTAAGGCGAAAAGTGGTAAGACGTATTTCTTGTCGATCTTGATGGCGGCGTGTCTTAAAGAGAAAGCGCTGGCTTTAGAAAGAATTTGTCACACTGATGGCAAAGATAACACAGCGCTTGAGCTCTGCTCGCTTGCTACCGAAGGGACGCAAGAATTAAAACCCTTGCGGGTTTTGTGGATTGATACCGAGCAGAGTCAACAGAGCACTCAGGAGATCCTCCGAGACCGTATTATTCCGCTGGCAGAAAAATGTCACACAGATCTCACAGATAACACAGATTTATGCTGCGAAAGCAGCAATTTTGCAGCGCAAAAAGAATCTGTGGAATCTGTGTGCGATATTAATAATACTTTTTACGCTTTTAATCTGCGAGGACTGGGTTTTGAGAAGCGTGGCAAGATGGTCAATGTGGCGATCCGCACCATTAAACCCGATATCTGTATCATCGATGGCATCAAGGACCTTATGACCGATATCAATGACGCTGTTCAGGCGACGCGTATCATGGAACAGCTAATGGCATTGGCCAAGGAATTCAACTGCAGCATCGTCTGTGTACTCCACCTCAATAAAAGCGAGCAAGACCGGAATATGCGCGGTTCCATCGGTACTGAGCTCACCAACAAGGCCTTCGAGGTGTTCCAATGTGAAATGATCAGCGAGAAAGACAAAACCGACACGTTTAAGGTTACCCAGACCTACTCCCGAAAGCAGAAGATGAAGCAGAAATTCTACTATCGCATCAACGATGAGGGGTTGCCCGAATGGTGTCCTGACTATCAGGAGCAGCCTCGCGACGACCAAGGCCGCTGGATGAGTCCGAAAGACACGTCTGGATCATCTGAGGAAGTCAAGAGCGACATGGATCTCCATAAACTCTTTACAACAGCTATGGAAGGTCGTAACCAACGGCCTTTCGGTGAAGTGATGGCGATTGCCTTGAAGAAGTGTGGGGTCATCGATGCCAAGGCTTACTATCGCTATCTCGATCTGGCTGTCCAGCAGAAGGTCGTCCATAGGGAGGTCCATCCCGAGACCGGCGCCACGTGGATCGTGTTAGACGATAACGTGTTGCCCTTTTAATTAATAATTTTAGCCCCTATAAGGGGCTTAATTAAATTAAATTTAATAATAACCCGCACGAGCCGATGAAATGGAACGAAGTATTCAGTAACACGTTTAAGGCACTCCGTCCTCAAGCATCTGATATCAGACATCAAGTCGACTTTATAATGCCTTCGATGCCGATGGTTGAGGCCTGTCGTGCTGATGACTTCGATTTCTTTGAACCTTTCATTGCAGCAGGAGAAGTGACTGTCGAACAGATGCGCCACGCGGCAGAACGCTATTATCTCGGTAAAACCAAGAGTGGTAAGGATATCTTCTGGATGATCGATGACATGCTTCAGCCCCTTGATGGCCACACCGGAGCTACTTGGATCTCCAAACTCCTCAAGGTCCGGGAACCTCTTCTGGAATACTGGCACGTCCAGCACTGCCTCTTCGGGCTCCATTTACTTTGTCACACAGATTCCACAGATTTCACAGATACTTGCTGCGGTCGCAGCAACTTTGCGGAGCAAAATCAATCTGTGTTATCTGTGTCATCTGTGTGCGATTATAAAAACATCTGCGTGGTAGAATCTGAAGCCTCGGCCGTGGTGCTTTCAGAACTTTTCCCGGAGAGTATATGGATGGCTTATGCCACGACCTCCCATTTGGTTCCAGACCTCTTTGCCCCTCTTGAAGGCCGGAGGGTTACCATCTATCCTCGAACCGACCCGACAATGAGCACCTTCCTTTTCTTTGAAGACCTTGTCGACCAGACGCTCCGTCTATACGACCTCGATCTTCATGTTGATACCATGCTCGAGGATCATGCCACTGAAGATCAGAAGGAGCGATGCATCGATATCCTCGACTTTATTAAAGAGCCACTTTCCGACCCGTAAAGTGCCATAAATCCCCTTGAATAGTGCCACAATTCAAAACCTCCATATTATGGTAAACCTATACGATAGACACAAGTTCATAAGCAAGAGTACATTGGCCAGACTTGCCGGCGTACATCGCAATACCTTCAGTCGTTATTTGGCGACTCGTAGTCATATCCTCGAGGCACTGGGTGTTAGCCCTAATGCCCATAAGCTTCCTCCTGAAGCTGTAAGGTATATCTGTGAGGATTATTGTATTGATCTGCCTCCTGAATATCAGGATCAGGATTATCTCAACCGCTCTGAACTCTATCAGGAGTTCATCCGCCATCTGCAAGATGCAGAGCAAGCTTCGCTAAGGATGAAGTTCGAAAAGGACAAAAAAGCGACTTAATTGCAAAAAAAGCTATAATTTCAAGTCACATTGCACAAAAGTGCACCAATTGCCTCTGCCAGAGTAGTACCTTTGCATTGTCAGAGAAACGCTCTGGCAGAGTGACTCAAAACTTTGCGCGCGGTTTCACTATTCACTCTTCATTATTCACTATTCACTTTTAAATTATGCCTGTATTCATTAAAGTATCCCAGAACAAGATCACGGACTCCAAGTCCTACGGCAAGTGGTACGGCCGTGTAGTTTCTTCAAAGACCATGACCTACCAGGAACTCTGTAAGCACATGTCTGAGCACAACTCAGTCTATGGCGAGGATGTCTGTCTCGGTGTCGCCAACAAACTCCAGAACTGTATGCTCGAGCAACTGCTCGAAGGCAAGAAGGTCCAGTTTGGCGAGCTCGGCGTGTTCTACCTCTCTGTCAAGAGCTCCGGTGCTGCTGAGGAAAAGGACTTCAACCTCGGTGTCAACATCAATGGCCTGTATCTCTGCTTTGCTCCTTCTCGTACCGATGTGAACAATCTCTCATCGAAGATGCTGAAGAAGAAGGCCACGTTCATGAACGTCAAGGATCTCTCTGAGACCAAGCCCAAGAAGCCTTCTGCCTCCGATTCTGATGATGGCAGCGATACCACTGATACCACAGGAGACAGCGGCACTACAGGTGGAGATACCACAAGTGGTGGTTCTGACACCCCTAGTGGTAACGACACCCCTAGCGGTGGCAATGACAACACCGGTGGTGGCGGTGACAACAGTGGCGGAGATGGTGGTGACGGAGGCGAAGGCCTTGACAAAGATTGACCCCTAACCCGAATTATTAACTAAACTAGACTTACTTAAATATGATTAAAGTTAACTGGAGCACCGTCATCAAGGTGCTGAAATTCATCGCAACAGTGATCACCTCCGTCCTCGGAACAATGGCCGTTCAGAGTTGTGCTCCTTACTGGTTCTAAAGTAGTATTGCTATGAGTCGTCTTATCAATCTAATTGTTGTCCATTGTAGTGCAACCCGCAGCAACCAACGCTTCACGGTCGATATGCTGCGTGCCTGCCACAATGCCCGTTTCCACGGTAAGGGCGTCGGCTATCACTACTACATTGAGAAGGATGGCCAGCTCTATCAGACGCGTGACGAAGAGGAGATCGGTATGCATGCCCGCCATTACAACGCCCACTCCATCGGCATATGCTATGAAGGAGGCTTGGATGAGAAAGGTCGCAAAGCCGATACCCGTACGCCCGCCCAGCGTGCTGCCCTGATAGCGCTCCTCCGTTCATTGAAGGCCGACTATCCTGATGCAGAGATCATGGGCCACTGTGAACTCGAAGGCGTCCACAAAGACTGTCCCAGCTTCTCATGTCAGGAGTACAGAGACTATTTTGATCAGCTGCTCACTAACTGACGCTTATATAGGAGCAAACAGTCATGCAAAGATAATCCCTGGAAGTTTGTACTTTCGGGGATTTTCTCTTTATATAAATATAAATATGTGTGCTTTTTGCTAAAAAAATCAGTAATAATTCTTTTTTTTCAAAGAAATAATGTAAATTTGCGCCTTAGAAACCTTTTATTACGCTAATGATTTGGCAATTTATCATAAACGGACTAATTACGGGCATCCTCTATTCGCTGCTGGCAATAGGGTTCGCGTTGGTCTATAATACCACGAGGATTTTCCATATTGCTGCAGCAGGCATCTATGTCTTTGCAGCCTATATGTTCTGGTGGTTTGGTGTTTTTTTCTCAATAGTTCCGGCCTTTCTTATATCTATTATTTTAACATGTATGATAAGTTTTTTGGTTGATAGATTAGTCTATCTCCCATTATCTCGACGAGGGGCAAAGCGGAACAGTTTATTAATTGCGTCTATTGGCGTTATGATTATCTTGGCGAATTTGATTGCTATGATATTTGGAAATATGTCAAATACAATTGATCATGCGTTTCCCAAAGCCTATGAATTTGGAGGCATTTCCATTTCTTCTGATCAGATGATACAAGTTCTGATAGCATCAATAGCAATTGCTTCTTTCCTAATTCTTCTTCATAAGAGTTTCTGGGGACTTCAACTGCGAGCTTATGGAGATGATGCGGTTCTTTATTCCGCAATTGGATTAGATGAGAAAAAAATCCGAGTATTTATCTTTTGCTTGAGTGGTTTATTCATCGCTTTGGCTAGTAACTTGACGGTGTTAGAGGTCGGTATGGTTCCCAGTATGGGAATGTCTGCACTGGTAAATGCAATGGTTGCCATGATTATTGGTGGTACTGGCCGTTATAATACATGTTTGCTTGGAGGCCTTCTGTTAGGCTTGATCCAGTCTTGTGTGATGATATTCGCATCTTCCACTTGGCAAATGGCTATTTCTTTTGTCTTACTACTTCTTTTCCTCTTCCTTCGACCACAAGGATTGGGTGGAATTAAACCAAGGACCGTATAATATGGAATATATCTATCATACCATAGTGATGCTCAATATATACATTATATTGGTGTTGAGTTTGAATATTCCAACGGGGTTGTCGAATCTTATGACACTCTGTCAGGCTGCTTTTTATGGGATAGGTGCATATATCGGTGCATTATGTCTGATGCAGTTCAATTATTCATTCCTGTTGATAGTAGCCATTGTCTTGTTGGTTAATGGCCTCCTCAGCCTTTTGCTGTCTTATTCATCAATCAAACTTAAGGGAGATTATTTTGTACTCGCATCATTAGGATTCCAAATGATAGTCTATACCTTTTTATATAATGCAATAGATATCACAAAAGGACCTTATGGCATATCTGGAATACCCTCTCTCCGCTTCTTTGGTGTATTCTCGTTAACGGCAACATGGCAATATGCTATTGTTACGTTAATAGCTGTTCTTCTGGTTGTTTACGTGTTTAAGAGGATAAAAGCATCACCTTTTGGTCGTGTTTTAGTCTCGATGCGCTCAGGTGAATTGCCTATAACGGCCTTAGGTAGGGACACCAATAGATTCAAGACATGGTCTTTTTTCTTTTCGTCGGTGTTTGCAGGTTTGGCGGGAGTCTTTTATGCTTCATATTCTAGCTATATTGATCCTACTGGTTTTACATTGGACGTTAGTCTCTTTTTGATAAGTGCATTGTTTATTGGAGGAATAGGTAACATCAAAGGTCCTGTTTTAGGGGCTGTCTTCGTGGTTTTCTTACCTGAGATTCTTCGTTTTATCGGATTTCCGGATAGTATAGGGGCAAGTCTGAGAATGGTAATCTATGGAGTCGCCTTAGTAGCAATTATTTATTATCGCCCTCAAGGATTGCTGGGAGAAAGGGGGACTGCAAGATGATACTTGAATTAAACGATATAAGAATGAGCTTTGCAACGTCCATCGGTGAATCTTTTCATGTTTTAGATGGCGTGACGCTGAAAATCCCTGAAAAACAAGTGACTGCGCTTGTCGGAGGAAATGGATCTGGTAAAACCACGTTGTTTAATATTATTTCTGGCTTTATTACAAATTATGAAGGTTCAGTGTTGTTTGAGGGAAAGAATCTTAGGGGATGTCCAGCACACAAAATAGCTTCTCTAGGTATCGGGCGCCTTTTTCAAGGCCGACAACTGATGACAGATCTCTCGATTCTAGATAATATGAAGATTGCCAGTTCTGATCGCTTCGGAGAGAGTCCGTTTGATTTTCTTTTTAGATTAAAGAAAGTTAAGGAGTCGGAAGAAATCAAGACTGAGAAGGCGATACAGGTTTTGAAGGATCTCTTTGGGAAAGATAATAAATATATCAATATGCTCTCCAGCCCTGCAGGAAGTATTTCGTATGGGGAACAGAGGCTTATTGCTTTGGCTCGTTTGATGATGGCTGATTACAAACTACTTCTCCTTGATGAGCCGACATCTGGTGTTAATCCCAAGTATATTGCTACATTTGGAAAGATTATCAGGAAAATGGTGCAAGAACAGGGATACACAGTTCTTCTTATTGAACACAATATGAACTTCGTAAGAGACTTGGCAGAACAATGTGCTTATCTTGACGAAGGAAAAATAAGGTATGTTGGTAAGACTCATGAAGTCTTATCAGATCAGAAAGTAAAGAATAGTTATCTAGGATTATGAATGATTTATTAAAAATATCAGATTTAAAAGGTGGCTATTCTAAGGATTTGAATATCCTGAATGGCGTAAACCTCACTATTAATTCTGGAGAAATGGTGGGTGTTATTGGTTTAAATGGCTGTGGTAAATCGACATTGGCAAAAGCTATTGTAAATCTTATCCCTCATCGTTCTGGCCAAATACTATTTAAAGGAGAGAATATTTCATCGTTAGATACCTGTCAAATCGCCAATATTGGTATTGCTCTCATGCAACAAGGAGGAACTGTTTTTCAGAATCTATCCGTAATGGACAATATCAAGATAGCCTTCAAAGGCGCTAATGCCGAGATGTATACCAAGTTAAAGAGCATGATTCCACTTTTGTCAGAACCCGATCATGAATTATCTAAAATTTCTGCAGACAGATTGAGTGGAGGACAGAGGCATCAATTGGCTTTAGCCTTGGCCTTGGCTAGCAGCCCTGATTTAGCAATCTTAGATGAACCCAGTGCGGGTCTTTCTCCTAAGGCTGTGGGTGAAATATATACTCTTTTAGGAGTTGTACGCAAGGAATTGAACCTGTCTGCATTAATTGTTGAACAAAATATTAATCAAGCAATAGAATTTTGCGACAGATGTGTTTTCCTCTCAGAAGGGATTGTGGTTGAAGAATATAATAACTCGAATAAAAATATAACAAGAAATAAGATAATTGCCCGCTTGGGATTATAATAAGGTATGTATACGAAAGAATTTTGGGATTCAGTTTACGTTCGTCACTTCAAAGATGCTCCTTGGCTGTTGAACGATTGGACTAGTGTGGGTATTGCTTTTGCCCGCCGATATATTGATAATAAATTTAAAGGTAAGATTTTGGACTATGGTTGTGGAAATGCTTCAGTCTCAAGAGTATTCATAGATCAAGGATGTCATGTTGATTTAGCTGATATTTCCCATAAGATGGTTGAATGGCTTAAGGTAGAGTTTCCTTTCTATAACTGTGGCGTAATGGAGGTGTCGACTCCTGGCGAAATTATTAAAAAAGATGAAAAGTACGATTTTATATTGACATTCGGTGTTTTTCACCACATTGACCCTGAATATTGGTCGGAATTCATGGCTTCTTTTCATCGGCTGCTTCGTTTTGGAGGGGTTTTGTTAATTGATGGCTGGGACTCAACGGATGATGTTTTAAAGCTAAACGGCATGAAAGCCCCCATGACAGGTGAAGAATCGTGGCATATTACAAATCTAATTGATTATGTAAATCCCAATAAGTTTGATGTGCTTGAAAACAGTGTGCAAGCTGTGACAATCCGTCCTTTTAAAAACAACCGAACTGTTCGGTATTATGCATTAAAGAAGAAATAATAATTAAAATTAATATGAATATGAAAAAGATTATTTTTGTGTTATTTGCCATTTTGGCATTTGTAGGATGTAAGCAAAAAGATAATGTTATTACGATTGGTGTAATTAGTCCTATGACGGGCGCTGGAGCCGCTTGTTCTGCTTATTGGATTAATGGTTTTAATTTGGCTATTGACCATCTTAATCAGTCATCAGACGGTGTAAAGTACGAGGTCCAGTTTGAGGATTGCCAATCCAATCCAGCAGAGGCTGTTAACTGTTACAAACGTCTTGAGTTGAAAGGTATTAAGCATTTTGTGGCTGTTGGAGGTCAGTTTGCCATGGCTGTTGCGCCTCTTACCAAAGGTAAAGACGTTATTCTTTTTACTACCGCAGATTATAACGAAGCTATTTTGAAAGAATCTGATAGGGCTATTCGCTTGTATCCCTCAGGTGCAACACTTGCATCCACAAGTGCTAACTATATTGTGAATGAGCTAAAGGCAAACAAGATTGCTGTTGTCACTATTAATTCTGTTGCTAATCTTTTGATGTCTCAAATGTTTGTTAAGGATGCAGAAGCTCTTGGGGCAGAAATAGTATACAACGACACTTATAATATTGGACAGGCAGATTTCAAGGATATGGTTACGAAAATGTCACCTCTTCAGATAGATGCAGTACTCCTTACTGGTTTTGGAAACTCACCTGGAGCTTTCTGCAATCAGTTTGCTACAATTAGTAAGTTCCAAAACGCAGCTATTGTTGGTGACGTGAATTTATATACGGAAGATTTTATTGCGAGCATGAAGAATAATCCTCTCAAAGTGTATTATTCTGACAGCAAGCTTTCAACTGAGTTTGACAAACAGTACCGTGAGACATATGGAACAGAGTCAAATTCTTTGTCGTCTTGTGCCTATGTAATACCTTTCTTATTTAAGGATGCCATCGCTTCCTCTGAAGTTATTGCAGAACAATATAAATTCTTGAAAGGTAAAACCTTTAGTACTGCTGTTGGTGAAATCCAGATTGATGCAAACGGCAATGCCGAATTGCCAATGTCAACATACCAGTTAAAGTAAAGAAATAATTATGGCAACAAGATATAAAAAAAGTGAAGTGATTGCAAAAATCTGTTCTCCGGATTTTAATTTGAATTCTGGGGAAGACACATCTCCTTTAACAAGGGGTTATATTGATTGTGCAAAAGGAACAGGTTTTGTAGGGAAGTATTTGTATGGTGTTAATGTTCGTACTTCTGATGATTTAGAAAAAGTAAATCCCTTTTTTACATCTAGCCATCCTAATAATAAAACTCCTTTGAGAGTTCGTGACGATAAGGTACTTCCGAAATTTACAGATGAATTTGGAATACGTGAAATGTTTTTTTATTCACATATAGACAACAATTCTAAACCTGAGGATATAGTAATTGTCACTCTTGTTCTTGATGGAGGAAAACTCGAGGATGATGAGATCATTATCCACAGTGAGGCTAATAAGAAACCTAGAAGGATTCCGATAGAAGATTTGAAAAAATGGCTGTTAGAAGATGTAGGCTTAGGTTATGGTAACTTTTTCTCTGCTAATGTATCCAAGATAGGAATAAAGTCGTCAGTTGCATATATGTGGATTACCTCCGAGGATTATTATACAGGTGAAGAATATGAGTATGCTTCACATTTTTCAAAATCTATTTATAAAAAAAGGAATGGACAGGCTCTTTCAAATATTTTGGCCATTTCGGACGACAAGGATTTCTTAGTAAACCACATTATGAGTCGGCGAACAGATCTTCTGGATCTGTTGTTCCTTCTAAAGGCTAGAAATCTTTATGACAAAAATGTCCAGAGGCTGAAAGCCTCGGTCAAGTCTGCAAAGGCGGCGATTATGTCTCGAAACATGAGTCATAATTTAGGAAGTCATGTTATGGCCTATCTGAAACAGCATCTTTATTCTGTACAAGATATGATTAAAGATAATGTTTTGGATCAAATTCTTTCTCCTTCTGATATGAGTATGCTAACTAAGTTGTTGTCACCAGAAATGCCTGTTGCATCCGTTCAAACCGAAGTTAACAAATGGTTAGAAAATATAAAGGAAAAGGTTAAGGAAAATGAAAATAATGGAGACAATGTTCAGGAAATTGCTTTGCCTTTTTTGGTCGGACTAGGTAAATTTATTTCATATTTGCAGGAACGCCAGGATTTTATTGCAACAATTGCGACAGATTATAATCCTTATTTTGCAAGTGTAAACTTTAAGGACTTTATCTACGATGAATTGAACCCGGATCTTAGGTATGAAAGACATAAGGATCGTAGCGGAATGAGACCAGACAATATTCTTTTGGGTAATATTGCTAAATCTGAGGGACTTGCACGTGTCACGAGGCCTACAAAAGACAAAGAAAATGAAATGTCAGATATCATTATTAAGTTCCGTTCCTTTGATGGGCGCCTTGTTGAGAAAGGATCTATTGAGGATCGGAACTTGGGAGAAATGCGAAAAATAGATATTAGTTTGCCTGGAGGTGTCGTAGGACGACAAGCTATTTTTTCCATTTTTGAGAATATCATTCGAAATGCCGCGAAACATGGTAAGTGGGGAGAAGGGAAAGAAAATCTTGTACTGACGATTGACTACTATGACCGTCCGTCCACATTTATGAGTGCTCCTAAAGAAAAACCATTACAATACTATGTTAATGAAAATAGCAATGCTAATTGGAGGAAGATTATAGAGCCAAATTCCTATGAATTTCTAGAAAAGTATTATTCTGCTGCATCGGATAATTGTGAAGTCTCAGTTTTTACTATAACAGACAATATGTGGTTCGAAACAGTTGTGTCTGATCAAAGTATAGATAAATATTATAAAAAATATAATGGAAACGGGCAGATTTGGGAGCCTCTCTCGAAGGAACTATATCAACGGTCGCAAGCATCAAACCTGTTAAGATTTAGAAAAGCTATTTTACAAAATTATGTTGATAGCGAAGGTAGGATGATAAATGAAAACAAAGGAATCAAAGAAATGCGTATCTCAGCCGCATGGTTAAGGTCATTGGAGGACGACCCTAGATATAATCCTTTAAATCCTGAGTTGAAGCAGAACAAAACATTCTTTAAGGATGGTAAATGGCAGGGAATTGCGCCTATTCTGATGGCGCGTCCTGTATATGCAGGAACTACTTCTTCGTCAATCTCAGTAAATGGGAAAAAATATCCGATAATGTTAGATAATTATAATCTGCAGATTATTTTTTGTTTGATGAAACCTAAAAAGGTGGCTATCGTTACTGATCAAGGCAATCTTGATAATGCTTTGTTAGACCTTTTGAAAGAATATGGATGGGGGGCGTTTACATCTGAACAATTCGTGAACCCATCTAATAAAAACCGGAGTTATGCATTTGTGATAGTGGATGATGTTAATAAGCGTAGGCCTGTTTCATATGATGAAATCCGAAAAGTCTCACATAATAGAACTTTTAAATTGTCAAGTCTTGCCGCTGATATTAATTCGGACATAGAAGCTATTTTATCTTCAAATGTGGATTCTTTGTCTGATTTGGTCGGTCAAATGGATCGTGTTGAAATGAATCTTTATAAATATCTTTCTGATGTTGATAAGCACCCTGCGACTATTCGTATAAGTGATGACAAAACAATGCCAGATAATAAAACTTCAAAACTTGTTAGTATTGTAAACGGATCAAGTAAAGAAGGAGGAAAGTTCTGCAAATTTATTTATAGGAAACATTTTGAGATGGATAACCAGTTTAATGGATTTATGAAAATGTCACCTCTATGTGATTTCTTTGATGATACAAAATACTTTCCTAATGATTGTGTGTCCTTCGTAGAAGGAATTACTGGTAATAATTCTACGGATAGATTAGTTCGCAATGAAGAACTTAATGATCGGTGGGCATATTCTCATTTACATGCAATGAAACAAAAGATTGCGATTTTTGACGAACGTATTTTCTCAAAAATATATGCAAAAGACGAAACAGATATTAAGAGTAATGCTCAAGCCATGGGTAAAGTTTCTAAAGCTAGACGAAAGTTGGCTAATGATATGGTAGATTATCGTGAACTTCGTAAGCAATATGGGGAAAATTTAAGTCCTCAAGCGATTATGAGAATAACAGACATAAAAGATAAAATAGAGAAAATTAATCTTTTTAATAAGTATCTTACCGATTGTTATAATCGGGAGCAAAAGTTTATTCCAATGGATTCAGATAGGATGGCAATAGCAAATGCATTGAAGGGCGTATTTGTTTTTACTATTATCAATATAAATCATAATTTAAGAGTCTATGGTTATTGTGGTCAAAAGAGAATTGGTGATAAATGGTATTCTAAATTAGGCGAAGTCGGTAGTGTCTCTTTAAGTAAGGATGGATGTGTGGAATTTGTAATTGATGAAGATTTTCAAAATAAGTTTGATTATATTTCTATTCATCAGGGTTTACTTGATAAGATATATGAGGCACTCAATATAAAGAATATTGAAAGTAAAAAAGAACTTGAGAAGAAAAAACTAGAGGTGACAAATGTTATTTATAAATGCTTATCAAAAGAGAAAGGGACTGATATTATAGGAGATTTCTTGCCTCGTTTGATGATTCATTCGGGACGCTCTAAACCAAGTTCTGCAGACATGCCTCAGCCTCAACCCTTTATCCAGTACGCCGCAATTGAACATGCAGTCTTGGATTGCAAGTTCTCGTTAGTTGAATTAATGGATTATGCAAGATATGAACAATATGAAGATTAGAATTATTGTCACGACAAAGTTTGTTGGATTTGACAAAACCGACGGATTCGTCTTTGATATGGATCCGTCTGCTATTTCACCAGACAGTCCGTTGTATAATATTGGAGTAAAAGAATTTCGTTTATTTAAGTCCTTGGATTCGAGGATAGAATCTGTGGCTGTTACTATTAACGAAGTTGATAAAGATATACCATATACTTCAAAGGAAGAATGGGTAAAGGCATTAATCGATACGTTTTGTAAAGATTGCAATGAAAAAGATGAAATTTATCTTTTACTTCATGCACGAACAGACCTCCCGCCAACAGAATATGGTCCTTATGATGCGTCAAACTGGATTGATTTTAATGGTCTTTCTGTAAAAATCTGGGCTTTTTCTCACGAAAGAGACAGTGATTTGGGAGTACAACCTTTATTAAGATCAACGTATATAGGTGAACCGTCTATTGAATTGTTCGCAAATAAAGTAAAAGCTTTATTTCTTATACATAATCAGATAAATAAATTAAGTAAAGTATGGGATATTTATTATGATACTTATGACGAGTCTATCCTAGAAGAAGAAATAATTCCCCTGTTGGAAGAGATGAATAATATTGTTGGGATTAGAAAAATTAATATTCAAGAGTTCCATGAAATGGATGATGATGTACGCAATGAGTTTATGAAGACTTTATTTGATGATGACATAAATATTTTGAAGGCATGAGTAATATCCCTATACAACATAAAATTGAGATTAAAATAATAAAGTATAAAGGAAGTATATTATATTATTGCAACTCAAGTGATTTTACGACTGATGAAAAAAGGGTTGTGAAAGATATACTAGATACTCTTAACTCACAGGATGTATCGATAATAACTATTGACAACAAAGATGTTAAAACAATTGTGTCAACAATCAGTAAAGATGAAGAATATGAAAATAATAAGAAGTATCTTGAAGAAATAGAAGAAGATTCTGTTGTTATTGGTTCTTTTATGTTATTCATTTATACATCAAATATGTATACATCAGACCATATATGGAAAATAAATGGGCGTTATGAAAAAGAAGAAGGACCCAATATAATTGAAGCGCATAAGGTTAATCCTTACCATTTTTTTAATCAATTTGTTTTTATAGATGAGGATATTAAGGCGCCTATTATTCATGTATTTAATATGCCTATTGATCAAGTTCAGAAAAAAATGAATAATGCGCGTTACTATAACATAACTGATAGTAGTATATGGAATTATTTGGTTATAAGAACCGCAAAAAATAAAGATTTGTTCCATAAGGACATTGTTTCTGTGGTTAAGAAAATTGTGGATAATCATGAGCATCATTATTATAAATTAGATATAGCGCATGAGTATGTTAATCTTAACGCTCGATTAACTATGCAGGCCTTTATTGTTGGCATAAGTCATAGCGATAAGATGTCTCCATTTTTGTTCCATTCAGAAAGGCAACTTTGCAAATTGTGGACGGAAGATGCCGAGAATCACAAACTGGATGCATTAAATATTGAAAAATATTATTGGCGTGCGTTATTATTAGATGATAAAACAAACTCCCAATTCCTGTCTCCTGATAAATTTGAAGTAACCAAGGATAAAATACTAAAAGAACGGATTGATGATATGTTGGGAGTAGGTTCGTGTGTTTGCGTTCCATTTGATGAGTCAAAGATTAACGAGCTGTTTGATGAAATTGTTGTTAATGAAATAGATAAGAAACCAAAACTTGTCATCCTTTGTGTGGAAAACATAGAGGATGCAGAAAAGGCTTTAAAGTATTTCAAGTTCGATTTTATTTTTTTGGATTATTTGTTGGCAGGTAATGAATATGGCTATCAGCTTCTGGACAAATTGGCGGAGTCCATTGGAAAGGATGGCGATAAGTTAAAGAGTACGTCTTTTGTTGTCGGTCCAGACCAGAGATTCTTTTTTATGTTTATCTCAGCTTTTACCACAGCTATCTCAGAAAGACTTCGCTTGCAAGGTTGGGCTAGAAGTGAAGAAATCTGGTATATTGCAGAAGGTGCCTGTCCAACGAATACTCCTCAATTGTTTTGCTATAATTTGAGGAAAATGATGGTAAAGAGAATTAAGGACTCTGGAGTTGAGAAGTTGTCAACCGTTAAGATCTTTGATTTGGTATGGGACGTTTATCTGCCTCTCCAAAAAGACCCTCAAAGGTCTTCTGTAAGAAAAAGAGCAATTGAGCATTATCAAGACTTTATGAGCCTTCTTTACATATATCATCGGATACTCAAAGATGTTGAGATTCCAAAATCTCAAAAAAACATTTTTACGACTCGTGGCTCTGTTTTTATGACGTCATTTAATATTCGACATAATCATCTAGGTGGATTGTTAGAACATCTGTCTCAGCTGGTTCATTTAACAGCTTTTGGAACTGTCCGCCAATGGCCGGAGATGTGGGAAGAATATTTGTTTTTTAAAGCTCAGTTTCAGGATTTGTATAATGATCCAAATGAACTTCAAGAAATAGAAAAAATCGATATTCATAAATTATACGATAATATAGAGCAACACATCCTAGGACTAAAATCTTTGTGATATATGAATTATGGTAAATTTTTTAGGCTAAATCTGAAGGAGTCAAAACTCGTAGATGGCATAGCAGTCTATGATTATATTGATTTGCCTGCTTATTTTGGCTCAACAAAGCCAATCTCTCCTAAATACCCAATAACGCTCATTATCACGAACAATTGTGTAAAATTTCGTCTTCATTATTGTGCATATAACGTAAATGAAGGACAAGGGACAGGGAAATATTTCTATGAAATGGACGATGCTATTAATGAGGCTAATAAATCTTCGTCAAATATAGAAAAAAACTTGCTAAATGGTTCTATACGTGGAGAAGATGTTGTCCAGATAGTACATATGCAGGAGGTTTTTCTTGAGTTGCCATTCGATTATACAAATCGGCTATCTTCCTTAATCAAACATACATATTATTCTCATTTCCCCCATCTAGACAAAGGAGAGGGCTTTTTAAATATGCTGATTGATAAACGATACGGAGACTACTTTTCTATAATTCCTGCAGATAATTCGACAGAAGAAAAACAATATAAAACATTACGTCAAAGCATTGATGGCGACAGGTCATATTCAACACTTTGGTTAATGGGCCTGGGGCAAAATGAAACTAATTTCTCACACAATGGAATTATTGAGAGAAGCCTTGTCACAAAGGATAAAGAACGTTTTGTATGGAAAGTCTCTAAAGATAAATATTTGTGTGAGTTAAAAGATATTTTATATAAGGCAGATACTTTGTTTCCTGTTGAGAAAGGAGAATACAAGATTGCAATTGTTGGTTTAGATAAACCTGCGATCATCTATGTTGGTAAAAAAGGTGTTCTTGAGAGAATAACATGTGAATCTATAAAAGAGACATCGGAAGCTATCCTGAATAGGGCCCAGACCTCTTATTATACGGGATTTTTAAGGAAGTTGTTGTTAGATTTCATGTTTGATTTACAGCATTCAGATGTGTTCCAAAGTAGTAATACTTATAATGAGATGTATAGCGGTTTGATGTCGGATTTCTTTTTTTCTTCTCTAATACATAAATGTGAATACTATTATTATAGAGGCATTGTTAAAGATGTAGTAAAGGATGCCGAGGGGCTCTACGTAGAAGATAAAGAAACGAAATTAAAGAATATCGGTTCTTTATATGCCCCTAAACTATTCGATGCCGAGAAACAATGGGTGGAAGACATAATGAATCCATCTGCAGAAAAAGAGTTTAATTATGTGCCAAATGATTTCAACTCTCAAAATGTCCAAAGTGATTTTATTAAAAGGAGCAAGGATTTTATTAAAAGGAGCAAAGAAGGTTTTAGCAGAATCTTTAATTCTAATAAGTTTATAGTGCGTAATCAGTGGTTTGTTGCACCAGAAGAAGAACTACAACGAATATGCTTTAAAAAGGAGGATTGCTTAACTAATAAGACGCATGTGTGTAGTTCAAATGATTTAGCTGAGTATTTGGGGATCAGCAGAACAAATAGAAAGGCAATAAATGCATTAAGAACAAAAGAATCTCAATGGTTTTTTAAGAGATTTGATTTTAGGGATGCATACCATCTTCATTTGTTTAAGTATAGCCATCTGTGTGGGTTTTGGATTCTTTTTGCCCTCGTATTCTTCACATTCCTTTTTTGTCATGATATCGCGAGGCAAAACTTTTGGGATAATAAAAGCACTTTTCTCGTTGGAGGAGGCGTGTCATATCTTATTATTATTGTCTTTGCCTATATTAGGGGATATATGTTCACTCGTATTTATTATGCTGGGGCTGAGGATCCTCTTTGTGTTGCACATAAAAATTCAATATGGAAACGTGCATTTTTTGGACTATCGCTGATTGCGGTACCAATAGTTATGATGGTTGTGGGGGCATGGAGGCTTGAAATGACGTGGATAAAGTGGATGACATTGATAATCGGAATCATTATTCTTCAAGTTTTAATTTGGCGATCAAATGGCGTTTCGAATATTCATCTAGTTTATCCAAGACTAATTGCATCAATAACAGCTGCTTGGCTTACATTGGCAATTGGTAATGAGTTGTTCCAAACGTTTTATAAGGAGAAAGTTTCTCCGTTCTCCTGTGTGATTCTAGGAATTATTGTTCTGTTTTTCCTGATGTATGAGATTAATCGCCAAATCCCATATGTGTCAGTAAGCCAGAAAATCTGGAGAAGTATCCAAATGCTTGTTTTTAGTTATGCCATCTCACTTGCAATCGGTATTTCAATTATTAATTTTATTGGAAAGGAATCTTTGCAGGCTTCTGACAAACATCTTTATTGTGATAGCTATGTTCAACAATTCTTGTGGGATCTTGACGGATACAAATTTCTCTTCCTCCCCGACTTTTTGATACAATTTTCTTTCCTTGCAATGTTTATTGGTATATTTATCCAAATGCTTTTTGAGGAAAAAAATATAACAGAAGTATAAATAACAAATATGACATCGAGAAAAACCAATCGTTCTGCAATTCTGATTACCCATGGTACAGATACTTTGGCATGGACTCATGCTACCGTGCGTTATGCGGTGAAAAATAACTTTGTTAATATTGCCATAACTGGCAGTCAGATACCTATGCCGGATGGTGTGGGGGACTTCTCTGATGCATATGCCAATATCGGTAATAGCATCCGGTTCCTTACACAGTTTACACCACCTCACATCTTCACGGTATTCAACAACGGACAGAATGCCTACTCAGACTCACTTTATAAGATCAATCGGTGGGACAATCAGGCTTTTGCTGGTGATCTTATCGGTACTATGCAGTGGGATGAGGTGCAGTTTCATGATGAAATAATAGAAACCACGGATGAGCCAACCTCGCTTGATATTCTATACGTAATAACAACGGGTGGCACCATCGAATCGACCTTCAATAACAATGGTGTGTTATCTCCACAACAGGACAGATTGTCGAAATTCATCATGACTAAGTTTGATAATCCTAACACGGAGATTGACTACGTATCTGCTTGTGTGATTGATTCGTCGGACTTGACTTTTGCCAAGATGAAGGCGGTGATAGAGAAAGTGAAGGAGTGTTTTGATAAGATTGATCCTGAGTCTAAAGCAGATGTTGACCTCGCTTTTGATAAGGATGTGCGCATCATCTATACTGACCCGTTTAAGAGTGAAGAACAATATAGAAAGGAAATCGAGGGGGCTTCGGCCATTGTCATCGCAGGTTATGGTGGCGGAAATGTTAATATTGATAGGATGTCCGGTTTCTCTCCACTTGGAATCATCAAGGAAATTAGTTCAGAGATTCCCGTTGTACTAACTTCCCAAGTAGCACTTGGCCCTGCTGACTTTATCTATGAGAATGCATGGGATGCCGTTGTGGCTGGCGCTATTTCTGGTGTTGACCTTTCAATTCCTGAGATTCAGATACGTCTTGCCTATTTGATGGGACATAAGTCTCAGATTGATGCGTATTGCCAAGAGCATGGCGCAACCTTCAAGGAGGTCTTTGAATGGCTGTTTATGTCGGGCATGAAATTCCGCACCCACCGCAGTCGCAGGACTTACGAACAATTAAGGCAGACTACCTTTGATCGTAAAGACTTGTTGATTAACTATACATTCGAAGAAAGTTTGGACTTTTATAATAAGAAAGCATAAATGGAGGACAGTTTTAATCTTCAGCGCTTCATAAACGCACAGACGTATGATTATGAACGTGCCTTACAAGAGATAAGAAATGGCCGTAAGCAATCTCATTGGGTGTGGTATATATTCCCCCAACTCAAAGGATTCGGGCATAGTTACAATTCCGAATATTATGGTATTAGTGGATTGAATGAAGCACAGGCTTATTATAATCACACTGTGCTTGGGACCAGATTGATTGAAATCACAAAAGCATTACTAGAGCATAGCGGTAAATCTGCTCAGGACATCTTATCTCCGATTGATGCCAGAAAAGTAAAATCTTGCATGACGCTGTTTTGGGTGGCATCGGGGAACGCGCTGTTCAAAACGGTGATCGATGTCTTCTATGGAGGACAGATGGACAACAAGACTGTTAGCAAGACAGGGGGAACCCCGCCGTCATCATTCACAAATAAATCATCAAAATCAATGAATATGAGATACCGTCAAAACCCGTTCAAGGTGGAGCACCTTGATTTTTTGATTGTGGACAGAGCTATTAGATATACCCCTAAAGGGCGTTTCACTGAAGAAGATGGTGCTGTTATTGCGCTTTACAACTTTTTTGGTCGCTGGTTTTCCAAGCAATTCATTATCGACAGGATTAACTATATCAATGAAGTCAGCCAAAAAGAGGGTAAGCACATTCCTTCATACTTGGGGGATAGTGGTTTTTCTTGTAATGCATTTCAAGAACTAGATAAGCTATATAATAATAAACGAAAGGAAGAGGATAATGAGGACAAAAGCCAAATCATTGACATTGATACGGAAATAGTTCTGGAAATCAATAATTTATGCCATTTTAATGAATCTCGAAAGCTGTATGGTTTGTTTAAGAAATATCTTTTCCCAGACGACCAAAGAATACACCATTTCCGAAACAGTGATTATCTCCCAAGAACCGACCTTGGAAATTGGGGAATTATGGTTAAAGCATTTGATTTGCAACGAATGGAAGGTATTCCCGAGAATATGCTTTGTTTTTATTGGGCAGATGATGGTGTCCAACACCTGCATTGTTTTATTTCGATTTCCAACAATGCATCTTACAAAGTGTTTGATTTTCAGCTAAGGGAATGTTGGCCTATTCAAAAGGACATAAACATAGATAAAATACTCAATTATTCAGGCTCGGACTACGCCTCTATGTTCCGTATGGTTGGAAACGATATCACCTGTTTTAATCCGCCTTTGATCCGGCACAAGTACCGTCTGATGCCCTTATACATCCCTGGAGATGATTTCTGTCTTCGTGCGAAGCCGGAATTCTTCGACAAATACTATGACCTCTATCATACCGGTAACTGGAATGCTAAACACGCCATTGAACGTGGTGGGTTTAATTTGAACGGCTGATCATGGTCTTATAATTTAATAAAAAGAAATATGGACAACAAAACGACAATGTTAGAATTTAGATTAGCTCCTAAGGACAACCATCTTATTGTGTCTGGCGGAGAAATGATTGGGGAGAAACTGATTATTCCTGCCGAACAAGAGTTTGAGGGCAAGATCTACCCCGTTAAGGAAATCGGAGATTCGGCGTTTTCCCATTGTGATAGCCTGAAATCTGTCATCATGAATGGGGTAACCATCATCGGGAACTCTGCATTTGAGTATTGTAACAATCTTGAGGAAATCCTTTTTTCTGAACCGATAACCGAAATTGGTAGCGAGGCATTCCTAAATTGCCGAAACCTAAGGGACTTTGGAGTTCCGATTAATGCACATCACATTGGCAATTGGGCTTTTGCTTGTTGTGAGCGAATTACAAGCATCAGCCTTTCCGATGGGGTCTATCAGATAGGTGAATGTGCGTTTTATAAGTGCAGTAAACTTGAGAAAATCAACATCCCGGATTCGGTTCATGTTATTGGTGCAGAAGCCTTTGGTAGATGTTCCTCACTCTCTTCCATCATCATCCCAGATAGCGTCTCATATACCGGAAAATATGTATTTATGGGATGTGAAAATTTGCGGAAGATTTTTATTAATAAACCGGAGATGCTTCGTGAGACAGCTATTCCAGAGGAAGCGGAAATCCTTCAGATTGATGCTGAGTATTTTGTCAACGATGATCAAAAAGCTCTACAGGAGTTTACAAAAATACTTACGGATAACGGGATGGAGGCTGAGAAAATCTTTGAACTCGCATCGGAGTATTATGACAAGGGGTACAGAAAGATGGGATTTGCCTTGTATAAAAAAGCTGCTGAGATGGGCTATGCCAAAGCCCAGCATATAGTCGCTTTCTGTTATAATGGTGGTCTCGGAACGAAGAAGGATAAGACTATGGCATTTGAATGGTACAAAAAGGCAGCGGAACAAGAATATCCTCAATCCGTTTGCTATTTGGCTGATTTTTATGAATATGGTATTGGAGGGGTGGAACGTGACACAGATGAGGCAGTTCGTTTGTGGAAGAAAGCCGCTGAATTGGGCGATAAAGAGGCTCCGTATATCTTGGGGAACATGTATTACAATGGGGTATATGTCGAACAGGATAGAAAAGAGGCTATACGTTGGTATCGAATGTCGGCTCAACGATTGAATAAAAATGCCATAAAAAGGATGAAAGAACTCGGGGAGTGGATCTTTAGTGATAACGAGAATGAGAAGTGGTTTGGTAAGTCTCGGTGCGGCCACCCCGTCATTCTTTTGCCATAGCTTATCACTAATTATTCTCTTCATCTTGCCATAGATAGGTTCTATTCTCATGAATCAGAGAAGGTGGTTGCTGATTGTTAGTGAAAAAATTCAATTTAATTCTTTTATTTGTAAAATAATGCGTATATTTGCACCATCAATATGTAATTAATGAGTATATGGCAAATTTTAGTTTTAATGAAAAAGTGGCAATCTTATCTCTAGCTTCTGGGATTATGTTTGCCGATGACAAAGCAAAGATGTCGGAACGTTCAAGTTTTGAAAAGATTCAAAAGAAATTAGACCAGACGATTCCTGTTAGTTTGTTGACAGTAGAAGAAGCTGTGAAAAAAGTGGCAAAATTTGATAAACTGACTCAGCTTCGTATTTTACTTATGATTCAATCTGTAGCAATAACAGATGAGCAGTTTGGCCAGTATGAAAGGAAGATGGCTAACAACATCGCAAACCAATTAGGTATTACATTTGAAATGCCAAAAGCATCTGTTGAAGTGGTGATTGGTTTGCTCTACAAATTTGCGGCTATTGACGGAACCGTTCCACAGGATGAAAAGGACCTTCTTATTGAACTGCTTGGGGGGAATGTTGCTGCATATAATAATATTGTAGATAATGCCAAATCTTTTAATCTGGAGAATGCCATACAACAAATATCAGCCTTGAAAGAGGTTGATAAGTCACTTGTTGGGTTTTATATTCAGCAGATCATCTCGGCTGATAGTATTATTGACGATGATGAGGCAGAATTGATAAAGAAGGTATTTGAAACTACAGGTATCGATGCCCTCTGTCTTCCTGAGAAAACAGGGTTCTGGAAAAGGATCTTCGGATAACAATCTAATATGACAATATGGCTATGACCCAAGAAAAAGAACAGCAAAACGCCAGATTCCTGCTCTTTGCCGATTTCAGCGTGTCGCCAGAAAAGGCATTGCTATATATTAATGACATGGCGCAGAACCCGCACAAAGTTCCGAAGTACAGCCATCTGTTAATGCAGAACCTAGCTAAGCAGGAGACAATCAAGGAAAAAACGCGGGAAGAACTGAAAACAATGGTAAGAGAGAGAGTGGAAGAATGGAATCGAGCTATCGGTTCTATTTCCACGCAGGAGTATGTTATGATGAGTAAACAATGGGACATACCTGTAGACGATATCATTAATAAACGGATAACCCCTGAACTGATAAAGGAAATACTTGACTTTTTCGTGATGGGTCAAGATAAGTATAAAATGAAGCTTGCAGTTGCTTTTTTCACTTATCTGATGCATGGTCATCAATCAGGTTTGTTCTTGCCCAAAAGTAACCTGCTTGTGTGTGGCCCTAGTGGCTCGGGTAAAACTTATGGCATGCAAGTCCTCAGCAAATTGTTCCATGTTCCGTTTTTGACGATTCACTGTAATTCATTGGTACAGGAAGGAATTGTTGGACAGAGCATAACAGATGGTTTTACGTCGTTAATAAGTCAAGGTTGGTTGAAAGAGGAGATAGAACGGGCTGTGGTATGCTTTGACGAATTCGACAAGTTGTTTGAAAGAAACAAAGGTGGTGATTCTGGATCTTATAATGCTCGTATCATTAATGAGATGCTGAACATTATCGACGACAAGGGAGAAGTTGAGTTCAGAGAGAAATATGACAATAGTAGCGAACGAGTCAAATTACCTACTAGAAAGATGATGTTTGTGTTTACAGGTGTGTTTGACGGACTTCGATCTGATTCCGAAGAAGAAAAGAATCTTTTAGGGAGTAAAATTGTAAGGGGATTTAAGGCAAATCCTGAACCTGAAGAAAGATCTAAGGCAAAGAAACATGATGAAAAAGAACTGACAGTAGAAGATTTCGTCGATTTTGGCATTAAACCGGAAATCATGGGTCGTATTCAGAACTTTGTTATTCTCGATGCCCTTACTGAAGATGAGATGGTGGAACTCTTCGATCTCGGCCCGTATTCGCCTTTTAGTGAATTTGAGCAGTATTTTTCAAATAATGGTATTGACACGATTCTGACAGAAGAAGGAAAACATACTTTGGCCCATCTTGCTATTGAAAAGAATTTGGGTGTGCGAGGTCTAAAGAGCCTGCTACAGCAGGTGCTACTTGAAGATATGTATGATCTTGAAGTAGGGGAAGATAACATACTTAGGATTACAAAGGAGTATATTATGGACAATTTAAACAAGCAACAAAATGGATAAAAACTATAGATTGTTTGTTTTTCAGAGTGTCATCGAGGCGTTGAATGAAAACCAACATGATGAGGAAATCGCTGAAAATTTTAATAAGTTAATGGAAAGCATTAAAGAGGATTCTGTTATTGAAGACATGCCTTTTTATCAAGATTATCTTTCCTTATTTGATGTAGAACGGGCTTTTGACGGTTATCTATTTGTCGCAGAAGAGGAAACTATGGCCACACGGGATGACCTGATTTTGTTATTCAAGTTAATTGCTGCATCATTTTCGAGCTCATATGACATCTTGTATGATAAATCATCCAATTCCATCGATTTCATGATTACGGTGAAGGTTGGAGACCAAAGCTTGACCAGAAGGGTGTCAGAATTGTTTTTTCCCCAAATTGCGGGATTGTATGTGAATTATATTGATGAGCAAGCAAGCTTATACGCTTATTATATCAATCCGGATAATACACAAGAAATTACAAACGAACGAAAACTGAGGCTATTGGTTTTTGAAAAAAAAGTACGACAGTTACACGATTTGGAAGGAAGCAATGAAATACTGTCGGATTTGGACGACTTGTTAAATAGTTGATGACTTCCAGCTTTAGTCCATTTCATATTATTGCTGACGCATCAAAAACGCTTGATGATAATTGGTGAGGGAGCTAAAAAGATATAAGACAATGAAAAAAGCATTATTGATTGTTTTTGTTTCTATTCTCAGTGCCTGTTCAACATCATTTGAGCAAATAGATTCATTTCAGAGAGATTTCAACAGCCATGCTGAAGGATGGTTGAATCTTGTAGGACTCCTTACTCTGATAAGTGGATGGTTGGTAACCATGGTGAGTTGGTTGCGCAAACATTTTGAGTTTAGAAGTGCAAGTAATAGTGATGTAAAAGGTAAACGTCCGATATTGCCATTTATTACCATCAATGGAAAATCACTTTTTAGACAATTCACGTGGAATAAAGCCCGAGCAACCGCAGATACTATTGCAAAAGAACTACTTGATGTGAACACTACAAAGGGATATAATCCGACCTTGATTGTGGGTATTGGCCGGGGAGGGGCCGTCTATGGTTCACTCATATCATACCGACTTGGAGAACGGCCTATCTTGGCTCTAGAGAGGGAATATCACCATATTGAAAATGGTAGAGTAACTAAATTTGCGTATCCTTTCCGTGTTCCTAAAGCATTCTTAAAACGTGTTCTTTTGGTGGCGGGCGAGTCCCATACGAGGAAGACCTTGAAGATTTTTTCAGATAAATTGTATGAAATGGGAGCTGGGGAAATTAGGAATTGTGTGTTTTACAAGCAACTCCTTCCAGAGGAACAAATGGCGTCTGATGTCGAGATACACTATTATGGAATAAGTCGGAAAAGTGACTATCTGATGCCGTGGCAGACGGAACAGTCGCTACATCCTTCAGAAAACAAAGAAGATGCAGAGGTTCAAAATAGTATAATCAAGAGTTTCGTCACTGATGTAGAGAACGATTTTGGTTATGAAGACTCTGGTTTCTATTGTATGCGTCATGCAGAAACAGATGCTAACAAAAAGGATGTCTTTATCGGCAGCAGAAGTAATATACCTTTAACAAATGACGGCTTGAAACAAGCACAGGATGTTGGGCACTATTTCAAAAGTATCGGTGTCACTTTCGACGTCATCTACCATAGTCCTATGTTTCGATGTTATCAGACCGCCAGTGAAATAAGTGCAATAGCAGGTGGACAGTTGGTCGAAGACAAAAGGCTTATGGAGTTGGATTATGGGGATTGGGAAGGGTTGACTCGGACAAATATTGTAAGCAAGTATCCTGACGACTACCATCGATATTGTACGGATATGTCTTTTGCTCCGACTGGGAGTACTGAGTGTGCAAATGATGTGTCTGTAAGAATCACGGATTTTCTCAACGACCTCAAAACCTCTGATAACATTACCTCTATGGGGAAGACAGTCCTCGTTGTAACACACAAGACTGCTGGTCGTATTTTGTTGCAGAAGGCGGGTCACAACCCTGACGGTCATTTCCGTGAGATTCCATTTGACAACGCTGCCATCGGATACGTTTCGATAAAGTCTAATAAAACGATTGTCATCTTGGACAATAAACGATGCTGAAGGAAAGGAGATATAATGTCTTTGAATGGACATAAAAATCGTTAAACATTTTGAGATTACAATAGAAGTTTGTATTTTTGTAGCGTTATATAATTTAAAAATCCTAATTATGAGAAAGATTTGTTTTTTATTTGTGATTTTGGCAAATTTGATTTTGGTCCTTGCGTGCAGCCAAGAACAACCTAGCAAAGAACAACTGATAGGTACATGGAAGCATCCTATTAGCGTAGGTTCTGTTAATGTTAACAATAGTGCAGAAAGTACAACTGTTTACACTTATGAAATTTTTAAATTCAAA
>Ga0247610_10001019_pt1 | contig 36050 bp, 32 predicted proteins | sample 174DNAGHGhighgp2_FD_193483 | JGI IMG/M metagenome (GOLD analysis project Ga0247610, IMG submission 193483) | Sheep rumen microbial communities from Palmerston North, Manawatu-Wanganui, New Zealand - 1742 DNA GHGhigh gp2 | ecosystem: Host-associated > Mammals > Digestive system > Stomach > Rumen...
ATCAGGCCGGGCATGGAAGAGAACCAAATTGCGGCATTGCTGCCATATAACTGCAAAACCGAACTCAGATAGAGTCCGGTTTTGTTTTTTCTAGGAAGTTGAGCGGCTGCATTCGGATGGTTACGTTCTACCTCCCTCCCTAAAAAACGAAACCGGACTCTGTCGGAGTCCGGTTTCGTTTTTTAGGGAGGCATATCGGCTGCATACGTATGGTTGCGCCGCCGATGTCGATGGGAGGGGTACAAAGAAGCATCCCCCTCAGTACCAGCTTTATACAATGGGCAGGAAAGGATAGAGCTGTTGGAAATATAATGAAGGGGATGCTGTACGCGTTGTCGATGATGCGCTGAGAGGCTTACTTCACCTTGGCCACGATAGCCTTGAAGGCCTCCTGATGGTTCATGGCGAGGTCGGCGAGAACCTTACGGTTGATCTCCACGCCAGCCTTGTGGAGCGCTCCCATGAGCTGGCTATAGCTCATGCCCTCGAGGCGGGCGGCAGCGTTGATACGCTGAATCCACAGAGCACGGAAGCTACGCTTCTTGTTCTTGCGGTCGCGATAGGCGTAGGTGAGACCTTTCTCCCATGTGTTTTTGGCCACTGTCCAGACGTTCTTGCGAGCGCCGTAGAAGCCACGGGTGAGCTTCAGGATTCTTTTTCTCTTTGCACGTGATGCAACGTGATTTACTGATCTTGGCATAGTTTTGTTTGTTTGTGAACGTAAGCGCCGCGGTGCGGACTTGTCGTGCTTAGCGTCCTGATTGTTGACTTTGGGTGGCTGCCTCGGCAGAGGTCGCGGGCAGCTCTTGTTTTAACTCTCTGTCCTTAAAAGATGATTAGCGGAGCAGCAGCAGCTCACGCACCTGCTTGCGATTGGCCGTTACGACGAGGTCGCTGTGCTGGAGGTTGCGCTTTTGCTTCTTGGTCTTCTTCGTCAGGATGTGACTGTGATAAGCGTGGTGGCGCTTAATCTTACCCGTTCCGGTGAGTACGAAGCGCTTCTTGGCACCGGAATTAGTCTTTACTTTTGGCATTTTTTTTGTTGTTTAAGTTGTTATTGAATGTTAACAGGCGCGGCTGCGCATATACCGGGCGCAGCGCGCAACCCTTTCTTCTAATCGTCCCAGTCTTCACCCTCAACCTTCGGGCCTGTATATTCCTTGCGGGCCTTCTGCTGAGGCTGTCGCTTGACGGGTGCGGCCGGCTTCGTGTCGTCAGGCTCGTCGTCGAAGTCGTCGGTGTCGTCATCGACCTCTTCGGCAACGACTTTCTTCGGGGCTGTCTTCTTCGGGGCTATGAACATCGTCATGCGCTTACCCTCGAGGACGGGCATACCCTCTACCTTGCCATACTCCTCCAGGTCTTGCGCGAAGCGCAACAGCAGCACCTCGCCCTGCTCCTTGAAGAGAATGCTGCGTCCGCGGAAGAAGACGTAAGCCTTCACGCGGTCGCCATCGGAGAGGAACCCCTGAGCGTGCTTGAGCTTGAAGGCGTAGTCATGCTCATCGGTCTGAGGTCCGAAGCGTATCTCCTTGACCTCAACCTTGACCTGCTTGGCCTTCATCTCCTTCTGCCGTTTCTTCTGCTGGTAGATGAACTTGGAGTAGTCTATGAGGCGACATACCGGAGGCTGTGCGTTGGGTGATATCTCCACGAGATCCACTCCCTTCTGCTCTGCGAGGCGCAGTGCGTCGCGTGTCGGTAGTACTTTCGACTCGATGTCATCGCCGACGATACGCACCTCCTTGGCACGGATCTGCTCGTTGACACGATACTGGTTCTTGAGGTTGTCTCTTTTCATAAGTTCGGCCTTTGCCGAAGGGTTAAGTGTTGATGATAGTGTTATAGCAATGTGGATTGCGGGCGCAAAGTTAATACTTTTCTGTCATTTGACGAACTTCTTCGTCAATTTTCTTTGCAAAATCCTCAAATTTCATGCTTCCCTGGTCGCCTTGACCCTGTCGGCGCACACTTACGGTGCCTTCAGCAGCCTCTTTTTCGCCCACGATGAGCAAGTAGGGTATGTGCTTCATCTCGTTGTCGCGAATCTTGCGGCCGATTTTCTCGGAGCGGTCATCGAGCACGGTGCGCACGTCGTGGGCCTCCAGATACTCCTGCACGCGTGTGGCGTAATCGACGAACTTGTCCGAGATGGGCAGTATGGCCACCTGGTCGGGTGTGAGCCACAGGGGGAAATGTCCTGCCGTATGTTCTATGAGCACTGCCACGAAGCGCTCCATGCTGCCGAAGGGTGCACGGTGTATCATCACGGGGCGGTGCTTCTGATTGTCCTCGCCTGTGTATTCGAGCTGGAAGCGTTCCGGCAGGTTGTAATCGACCTGAATGGTGCCGAGCTGCCAGCGGCGACCCAGTGCATCCTTCACCATGAAATCGAGCTTCGGACCATAGAAAGCGGCCTCGCCAAGCTCGGTGCGTGTGGAGAGTCCCTTCTCCTCACAAGCCTCGATGATGGCACGTTCGGCCTGCTCCCACACCTCGTCAGAGCCGATGTACTTCTCCTTGTTGTTGGGGTCGCGCAGAGAGATCTGTGCCTCATAGTTATCGAAGTCGAGAGCGCCGAAGATAATCTGGATGATTTCCATCACACGGATGAACTCCTGCTTCACCTGGTCGGGGCGGCAGAAGAGATGGGCATCGTCCTGGGTGAAGGAGCGCACACGTGTCAGACCGTGCAGCTCGCCGCTCTGCTCGTAGCGATACACGGTGCCGAACTCTGCCAGACGCAGTGGCAAGTCCTTATAGCTGCGTGGCTTCGACGCGAATATCTCACAGTGGTGCGGGCAGTTCATGGGCTTGAGCAGATACTCCTCGCCCTCCTCGGGGGTTGTGATGGGGCGGAATGAGTCTTTGCCATAGTGCGCCCAGTGACCGGAAGTGACGTAGAGGTTCTTGCCTCCGATATGCGGGGTTATGACCTGCTGGTAGCCGTAGCGCTTCTGGATCTTCTTAAGCATGTCCTCCAGACGCAGGCGCAGAGCTGTACCCTTCGGCAGCCAGATGGGCAAGCCCTTGCCCACACGCTCCGAGAACATGAAGAGCTCCATCTCCTTGCCCATCTTACGATGGTCGCGCTTCTTGGCCTCCTCCATGAGGGTTACGTACTCGTCGAGGAGCTTCTTCTTCGGGAAGGTGATGCCGTAGATGCGTGTCATCTGGGGGCGCTTCTCGTCGCCGCGCCAGTAGGCAGAGCTTACGGCGGTTATCTTCACAGCTTTGATGGGTGCCGTGGAGACGAGGTGCGGGCCGCGGCAGAGGTCGGTGAAATTGCCCTGGGTGTAAGTGGTGATATGTCCGTCCTCGAGGTCGGCGATGAGTTCGTTCTTATAGTTCTGGCCGTTGTCGCCGAAGAACTTCAGGGCATCGGCCTTCGAGATGTCGCGGCGTACGAGTTGCTCCTTGCGCTGCACGAGCTCCATCATCTTCTTCTCGATGGCAGGGAAGTCGGCCTCACGGATCGTGACGCCCTCTGGCGGCATGACATCATAATAGAAACCACGCTCTATGGCGGGGCCGATGCCGAACTGCGTGCCAGGCCACAACTCTTGTAGTGCCTCGGCCATGAGGTGGGCACTGGTGTGCCAGAAGGCGTGCTTGCCTTCTTCGTCATCCCACTTCAGGAGCACCAGCTGTGCATCTTCGGTGATGGGACGGTTGAGTTCAACGGTAACGCCGTTGACGCTACAAGCGAGAACATCAGCAGCCAGCCTTGGCGAGATGCTCTCGGCAATTTCATAACCTGTGACGCCGACCTCACGCTCGAGCACGTCGCCATTAGGGAGTGTAATCTTAATCATAAAAAGGGTTTAAACTTGAAATGCGGGTGCAAAATTACAACATTATTTTTAAATGGCCGCAAGAAAAAGAGACTTTTATTCAAGGTGGCGCACAATAATTATTACATGCGCGCGCGAAATATAATAATGTTTATGATTATCCGCAATCATACCACCAACAAGACCGCGCTGCGGTCTTCGCTCAACACCTGAGGGTACTAGCGTAGCGAGCACCTTGACAGGCAATCGTGGAACATGCACTTTGGAAGAGTGCTCCATAATGTGAAAGAGCCACCCCTGCGGGTTCGCGCAGGGCGCTATCGGATAATGCGCTATCTGATGAACAATAGTTCGCGGTACTTGGGCAGCGGCCAGAGACTGTCATCGACGATGAGTTCGAGCTTGTCAATCTGACAGCGAATCTTGTCGAACATTGGGGCGATGGTGTCGTGGTAGGCGATGGCTTTACGGATGCAGCGGAGCCATCCCCGGCCTCAGCCAGACGCTGGCCGCGCTTGGAGTTTTCATCCTTTGGCTCGCACCAATCTTCACCTACGCCAAGAACTGCCTATACCTTGGGCGAGGCTACAACTATCCCGTAGCGCTCGAAGGTGCCCTGAAGCTGAAGGAAATCTCATATATACATGCCGAAGGCTATCCCGCAGCAGAGATGAAGCACGGCCCCATCGCTCTCATCGACAGCGAGATGCCAGTCTTCGTCATCGCCACCCGCGACCACCTCTATGATAAAGTCATCAGCAATATATAAGAGGTACGCGCGCGAGGAGGACGCGTCACGGCAATAGTGACGGAGGGTGACACGCAGATTCAGAAGTTCGCCGACCACATCGTCGTCCTGCCAGACACTCTCGAGTGCTTCCAGCCCCTCATCGCCAGCATACCCCTCCAGCTCTTGGCATACCATATAGCCGTATGCAAAGGAAAGGACGTTGACCGTCCCCGCAACCTCGCCAAGAGTGTGACCGTGGAGTGAGGATATCGCTGGCAGTGACATGTCAGCTTTATTGGCTCGTCGGGCGAAGCTCCCAGAAAGCCACTGCCGCCGCTGCTGCCACGTTAAGCGAATCGACGCCATGTGCCATGGGTATGCGCACGGTGTAGTCGGCATCCGATATGGTAGAGTCGGCAAGACCGTCGCCCTCCGTCCCCATGATGATTGCCAGACGAGGTTCAACCTTCAGACGTACATCGTCGAAACCTATAGACCTGTCTGTCAGGGCCATTGCCACGGTCTTGAAGCCCAGACGTCGCAACTGTTGCTGCCAACCGTCATGGCAGCAGCTGCCTGTGACAGACGATGCTGCACCGGTGTCATGTTGCTGAGGCAAGGCATTGCAGGACTCGCCGGTCCACGTCCATGGCACAAGGAACACCGTTCCCATGGACACCCTCACGGCGCGACGGTTCAGGGGGTCACAGCTTGCGGGCGTGAGCAGCACGCCGTCGATGCCTAAAGCTGCCGCCGAACGGAAGATAGCGCCAATGTTTGTTGTATCGACAACGCCGTCAATCACCACCACACGCCTCGCGCCACGACAGACATCCTCCAAACTTCTCGGTCGCGGGCGGCGCATGGCACAGAGCACGCCGCGCGTCAGGGTGTAGCCCGTGAGCTGAGCCAGCAAAGAGCGCGCACCGGTATAGACGGGCACGCCGTGTGGCAGACGCGACACGATGTCGGCAGCATCGCCATCGATGTGACGGTGCTCACAGAGCAATGCTACAGGCTCCATGCCTGCATTCAATGCCACGCGTATCACCTTGGGGCTTTCGGCGATGAAGATGCCCTTGTCTGGTTCGAGACGGTTGCGAAGCTGTGCCTCGGTGAGCGTGCTGAACACATCGAGCCCTGCCTGCGTGAGCGATGTGACTTCAATAAAAACGGAGGGCTTTGGCGTCATAGTCGAAACCGTATTCTGCCAGCATGGCTTTGAGTTCGTCACAGTCGCGATCGAAACTCGAACACAACTCCTCAAGGTTGTCAAATTCGCCGTCACGCAGCAACATGTTCACTGCCGAGACAAGCATAGCGGGGTCATTGGGTAAGTGATCCATATAGTTTCATTTTAGGAAGTGATAAGCAGATATGCAAAAATAGTTTATGGTGGGTTCTATAAATTAGCATTGGATTGTTCTTAGGCTATTTTCGAGCATATTTTGTTTCAAGGCCGCCGGGACGTTGCGGGCCGCTCGGCGCTTGCGACGCTTGACACTTCAAGCGCTCGAGCTCTGCTCGCTCCACACTTGGAGAACATTCCAAGGACATGAAGCAAAAGATGCCGAGATCTCGTGCAAGGTGAGCGGCGTAAAGCTTGCTTTAGTGCCCGAGCCGCAGCCGAGATTATCCAAGAGAGACAAGAGCAGACAAAGGTAATTCATAGTGTGTGGCACACATCCATTCCACGCCCTGTATGGGCAAAAGAATGACCATGCGTTTTCAAATCTTTTGCCCTTACAAGGCGCGTGTCATGTGGGAGACCTATCGCTGTTGCCAAGAATGCCTTGGCACCCCTCGAGCACGTCGCGCCATGTGGCATCGAAGTCGCCAGTGTACCAAGGGTCGGCGACATCGCCGGGACGCGATGTGAAATCCATAAGCTTGTGAATTTTGCCATCGGGGTCGCCGTCGCAGATGCGTAGCATGTTACGGATGTTCCACCCGTCCATACCAATGAGCAGGTCAAAGCGGTCGTAGTCGGAACGTCGAAGCTGGCGTGAACGCTTGCCTTCGCAGCTTATGCCGTGTTCGGACAGCTTGCGGCGGGCAGGGGGATAGACGGCATTGCCGATTTCCTCTGTCGATGTTGCTGCAGACTCTATATAGTAGCTATCGGCCAAGCCAGCCTTGCTGACGAGGTCTTTCATCACAAATTCGGCCATCGGACTCCTGCAGATGTTGCCGTGGCAGACGAAAAGTATGCGTGTCATATCCATCACGGCCGCAAAGGTAGCGAAAAGAAATCAAAAAAACAGTTCTCAATCCACAAAAACTAACTGACAATGCCTCTTTTCTTAACTCTTTTGAGTATCTTTGCGCGCTTGAATACATAAAAACACATCAAACATGGAAATTCAACAAATACCTGTGCTACTGCTCACCGGATATCTCGGCAGTGGCAAGACGACACTTCTGAACCGCATCCTCAACAACCGGCGTGGCATACGCTTTGCCGTCATCGTGAACGACATAGGAGAGGTGAACATCGATGCCGACCTAATTGAGAAAGGTGGCATCGTAGGACAAAAGGACGACAGCCTCGTGGCACTGCAGAATGGTTGCATCTGCTGCACGCTGAAGATGGACCTCATAGAGCAGCTGCGTGACATAACACGCCAGAAAGAACTTGACGCCGACGGCGTTACAGAGAAGCCCCGATTCGACTACATCGTCATCGAGGCCAGCGGCATTTGCGAGCCGGCACCCATAGCCCAGACCATTTGCACCATGCCGACAATGGGGATGGAGTATGTGCGCGACGGGGTGCCTGTCGTTGACTGCATAGCCACCGTTGTAGATGCTTTGCGCATGCGTGACGAGTTCGGCAGCGGACACGACCTGCTACGACCCAACCTTGATGAGGACGACATCGAGAACCTTGTAATTCAGCAGATTGAGTTCTGCAACATCATCTTGCTCAACAAAGCGTCGGAGGTCACCAAAGATGAGCTCGGACGCATACGCAGCATAATACGTGCCATACAGCCCAAGGCAGAAATCATCGAGTGCGACTATTGCGATGTGGATTTCGACCGAATCCTCAACACCAAAGCCTTTGACTTCGACCGTGTGGCGACCTCGGCAGCATGGATTGACGAAGTGGAAAACCACCACCCCGATGACGATGATGACGACGACCACGAGCATGACCACGAGCACCATCATCACCACGAGCATGAGGAGAACGAACACGAAGAGCACGAACACGATTACGACAATGATAATGACGATGACGGCGACCATGAGGGCGACAATGACTACGAGCACCATCATGATCATGATCATCACCACCATCATCACCACCATCATCACGATGAGGGCGAAGCCGAGGAATATGGCATCGGCACCTTCGTCTATTATCGTCGCAAGCCACTTAACCTCAGCATGTTCGACGAGTTCGTGGCCCGTCGTTGGCCGAAGAGCATCATTCGTGCGAAGGGCATCTGCTGGTTCTATGGCGAACCCGACACATGCTATGTCTTCGAGCAGGCAGGTCGCCAGGTGACACTTCGCAACGCCGGTCAGTGGTACGCCACGATGCCTGCCGACGAGCTCGAAGCCTTCATGGCAGAGACGCCAGCCCTCCGGCGCGACTGGGACGAGCATTACGGCGACCGCATGCAGAAACTCGTTTTCATAGGTCAACACCTCGACCGCAAGGCCATCACTGAAGCTCTGGACGCCTGTCTGGCATGACCGGTAAGGGTAGAGAGAAGGGCTGCGTGTCGTGAAATGTCAGAAAATCACACACACACGCAAAGTTTTCGGTCTTTTCTTTTGTCATGTCGCAGAAAAGGGCTACCTTTGCGCCCGCTGTCACGAGTTGGCAGCATAAGTTTCAAACCTATATTATTAATTTTATCAGTTTTTATGGCAACAAAAATCAGATTGCAGCGTCACGGCCGTAAGGGCTACGCCTTCTACAGCATCGTGATTGCAGATGTAAGAGCTCCGCGCGACGGTAAGTTTACAGAAAAGATTGGAACCTACAATCCCAACACCAATCCTGCCACTGTAGATTTGAACTTCGAGCGTGCCCTCTACTGGGTGGAGACAGGCGCACAGCCCACGGACACCGTACGTAACATCCTCTCACGCGAAGGTGTGTATCTCATGAAGCACCTGCGTGGTGGCATCAAGAAGGGTGCTTTTGATGAGGCTGCAGCTCAAATCAAATTCAACGCCTGGAAGGCCGACCGTCAGAAGGGTCTGCAGGCCGTAGAGGCCAAGGTCGCTGCCGAGAAGAAGGCCGCAGCAGCTGCTGCTCTGGAGGCAGAGAAGAAGACCAACGAAGAGATCGCAAAAAAAGTAGCCGACAAGAAGGCTGCTGAGGCTGCTGCTAAGGCAGAGGCCGAGGCTGCTGCCAAGGCTGAGGCTGCTGCAAGTGAAACCCCAACAGAGGAGGCTCCTGCAGAGGCTTAACCAAACTTCCAAACATAATACTTCTTTCCAAACAAACATACGGAAGGCGTGGCTGTGAAGCCGCGCCTTTCCGCTTTATGCGATTATGCACCAACACAGGGCGATGCCCTGGGCTGACATCTCATAGCCCCTGCAGGGCGTTATACTCTTCATAGGCTTTCTTGTTTTTCAAGTGGATTCTTCTGTTAAATATCTTAAAAAATGTCTTTTTCTTTCCTTGACGCGCCCGTTCCTTGATAATTTATATTACCTTTGTGCCACTTTTGCAAAGCAAAGACATACCATATCATAATGAGAAGCGAAATAATCACACACGAGGGTGTGGTGAAAAGCGTTGAGGATGAATGCGTTCACATTGCCATCCTCCAGTCTTCGGCGTGCAGTGGCTGTGCAGCAAAGGCGATGTGTTCCAGCGCTGAAGCAAAGGAGAAAGAGGTCGTGATGAAGACCTCTGCCGCTGCGTCCTACAAGGTTGGACAGATGGTCAGCATTGAAGGGCGCCTGACAGATGGTCGCACAGCAGCACTCATCGCCTACGGACTACCACTGCTCTTGCTGTTGCCCGTGCTATACACCGCCGTCACACTCACGGGGAGTGAGACGGCAGGCGCACTCTGCGCTCTCATCACCGTGGCAGCCTATTACGCAGTAATCGCCATCGGCTTCCGAAAGCGCCTGCAACAACGATTCTCATTCGTCATAGCAGACAACACTGATGCGGCTATCTCATAAGTAGATACGATAAAACTAATCAATAATAACTTTAACAAACAAACAACAAATGAATGTAATCCTGATTGCAGTGATTGTTCTTGGAGCCATCGGCTTGGTGAGCGCACTCATCTTGTTTCTGGCGGCCAAGAAATTTGCTGTTCATGAAGACGAGCGCATCGGCAAGGTGGCAGAGGTTCTGCCTCAGGCCAACTGCGGCGGTTGCGGCTTCCCTGGCTGCTCCGGCTTTGCTGGAGCGTGCGTTAAGGCTGCCGACAAGGGTTCGCTCGAAGGTCTGCTGTGCCCCGTAGGCGGTCAGCCCGTCATGGAGAAGGTGGCCGACATCCTTGGCATGAAGGCCGAGGCCAGTGCACCCAAGGTCGCCGTGGTGAGATGCAACGGCACATGCGAGAGTCGTCCTCGCATCGCAGAGTTCGATGGCGCACAGAGCTGCCGCGTGCAGAACATGCTCGGCTCTGGCGAGACAGCTTGTGCCTACGGCTGTCTGGGCTGTGGCGACTGTGTTGCAGCATGCCAGTTCGATGCCATCCACATGAACCCCGAGACGGGCCTGCCCGAGGTGGACGACGAGAAGTGCACAGCTTGCGGCGCCTGCTCCAAGGCTTGTCCGCGCGGCGTCATCGAGATTCGCCTGAAGGGCCTGAAGAACCGTCGCGTCGTGGTGCTCTGCAACAACAAGGACAAGGGCGCCGTGACGCGCAAGGCCTGTACCGTTGGTTGCATCGCCTGCCAGAAGTGCGTGAAGGTCTGCAAGTTCGAGGCTATCACCGTCGAGGGCAACCTCGCCTACATTGATGCCGAGAAGTGTAAGCTCTGCCGCAAGTGCGAGGACGAATGCCCGCAGAACGCCATCCACGCCTTCAACTTCCCGCCACGTAAGCCTAAGGCTGAGGCTCCTGCTGCTGAGAAGCCCGCAGCTGTAGCTGAGAAGCCCGCGGCAAATGAAGCCACTGTGCCCGTCGGGTCACCGACGGGAAATGTTGAACCCGCAAAAGAACAGTAATCATGAAGACATTCCACATTGGCGGTGTTCATCCCGCAGAGAATAAGTTATCTGCCGCTTCGCCTATCCGCACAGCGGCAATACCCAAGCAAGCCGTCTTCTCGATGTTCCAGCATATCGGCGCACCCGCCGTGCCTGTCGTCAAGAAGGGCGATGAGGTCAAGGTCGGAACGTTGCTCGGCGAAGCCGGCAAGGGCCTTTCGGTTCCCGTATTTTCCAGCGTCAGCGGCAAGGTTTCGAAAGTCGATGCCGTGCTCGACAGCAGCGGCACACGCCGCATGGCTGTCATCGTTGACGTAGAAGGCGATGAATGGGAAGACCACATAGACCGTTCCGACAAGCTCGTTACCTTCAAGGATCTCGGCTCCATCACCGCCGAAGAGGTCATACGTCGCATCAAGGCCGCAGGCATCGTCGGTATGGGAGGTGCAACCTTCCCCACGGGCGTGAAGCTGATGCCCCCTCCAGGCACCAAGGCAGAGGCCATCATCGTAAATGCTGTAGAGTGCGAGCCTTACCTCACGGCCGACCATCGTCTGATGCTCGAGAAGCCCGAACAAATCCTTGTCGGCATCCAACTCATCAAGCATGCCGTCAACTGCCCCAAGGCTTATATCGGCATCGAGATGAACAAGCCCGACGCCATCAAGCTCCTCACCGACCTACTGAAGGAGAAGGCAGCACAGTACCCGGGCATCGAGGTCGTGCCCTTGAAGGTCAAATACCCGCAGGGCGGCGAGAAGCAGCTCATCGACGCTGTAATTGGCCGTCAGGTGCCAGCACCTCCTGCGCTGCCCATCAACGTGGGTGCCATTGTGCAGAATGTCGGCACGGTCTATGCCATCTACGAAGCCGTCACGAAAAATAAGCCACTGATAGAACGCATTATAACCGTGACAGGTAAAAGTGTTGCTAAACCCACCAACTTCCTTGCACGCATCGGCACGCCCATGCAGCAACTCATCGACGAGGCAGGCGGCCTGCCCGAGGACACCGGCAAGATTATCGGTGGCGGTCCCATGATGGGCCGAGCCCTGATGTCGCTCGAGGTGCCTGTGACGAAAGGGTCCAGCGGTCTGCTGCTGATGACCGAGAAGGAGAGTCGCCGTGGCGAGGTCTCGCCCTGCATCCGTTGTGCCAAGTGCGTAAGTGCCTGTCCCATGGGCCTTGAGCCATACCTGCTCGCCTCCTACGCCCGTCTCAAGGATTGGGATGGCTGCGAGAAGAACGACGTCACATCATGCATCGAGTGTGGATCTTGTGCCTTCACCTGTCCCTCCAACCGCCCCCTGCTCGACAACATCCGCGTTGCCAAACAGACCGTCATGGGCATCATCAAGGCACGCCACATGGAAGCTATAAAAAAGTAATTATCAATTAAAAATCAAAAATTCATAATTAATTATGAATTTTAAGAATATGAAACCAATCATCTCCCTTTCACCCCACGTCCACGGCGGCGACTCGGTGCAGAAGAACATGTTCGGCGTGTGCATAGCCCTCATTCCTGCTCTGATAGCATCGCTGTATTTCTTCGGACTCGGGTCTGCCATCGTCCTGCTGACGTCGGTGGCCGCGTGTGTGTTCTTCGAGTGGGCCATCACACGCTTCATCCTCGGACGCGAGCGCCTGACCATCTGCGACGGCAGTGCCGTCCTCACAGGTCTGCTGCTCGGCTTCAACCTGCCCTCAAACCTTCCCATTTGGATTATCATCATTGGTGCACTCGTGGCAATAGGCATCGGCAAGCTGACGTTTGGTGGCCTGGGCTGCAACCCCTTCAACCCTGCCCTCGTAGGTCGTGTCTTCCTGCTCATCTCATTCCCCGTGCAGATGACCTCATGGCCGCTCAGCGGACAGCTGGGTTATTTGGATGCCGAGACGGGTGCCACACCACTGGCACTCATGAAGCTGGCCATCAAGGAAGGCGACACCTCCTACCTCGATCAACTGCCTTCAGCCTTCGATATGCTCGTGGGTCAGACAGGCGGTTCGCTCGGTGAGGTCAGCGCCTTGTGCCTGCTCATAGGGTGCTGCTACATGATATGGAAGAAAATCATCACATGGCATATCCCCGTGAGCATCCTCGGCACCGTATTCGTGCTGGCAGGGCTCTTCCATCTCATCGACTCCAGCTATGCAAACCCCGTGCAGGTCATCCTCGCCGGAGGCTTGATGCTCGGCGCCTGCTTCATGGCAACAGACTATGTCACCTCGCCAATGACGGCCAAAGGCCAGCTCATCTACGGCTGCGCCATCGGTGTGTTGACCGTCCTCATCCGTGACTTCGGCAGCTATCCCGAGGGCATGAGCTTCGCCATCCTCATCATGAATGGCTTCACGCCGCTCATCAACACTTATGTCAAACCTAAACGCTTCGGGGAGGTGAAGAAATAATTCATAATTCACAATACATAATTGACAATGAAACATCACTCTTATAATGAAATGCCGAAAGGCGTGTTAATTATGTATTACGAATTATGAATTATGAATTCTAAAGAGACATGAATTCTAAAGAGATATGAAAAAACTGCCATCAACATTACCTAATATGCTCTTGGTGCTGACCCTCATCTCGGTCATCGCCGCAGGAGCATTGGCCTACGTGAACAAGATTACCGCAGGCCCCATCGAAGAGAACAAGGCACGCACGCTGGCCGAAGGCATCAACTCTGTGCTCGGCGTTTCCGACGCCAATGTTCAGGACACACAGACCGTTGAGGATGCCAACGGCAACGATGTCATCATCTATTCTACCGACAAAGGTGTTGCCGTGCAGGCCATGGACCCCAACGGCTTCGGCGGAACCCTGAAAGTGCTTGTCGGCTTTGACGAAGCCGGTGCCATAAAGGGCTACACCGTCCTCGAGCACGCTGAGACTCCCGGTCTCGGTGCCAAGGCAAGCTTCTGGTTCCAGAAGGGCGAGAAGGGCGACATCATCGGCAAGAACCCTGGCCAGAAGGAGCTCACCGTCAGCAAAGACGGCGGCGACGTGGATGCCATCACCGCTTCCACCATCACCTCACGAGCCTTCCTCCGTGCCGTCAACGTGGCCTTCCATGCCTACGCCGGAGCGTCTGCTACCGCTGACGCACAGAGCGGAGCGTCTGCCCAGCAATCAAGTCATAATTGATAATTCATAATTCACAATTATTCACCCGTTAAATAAGAACAATGAACAACAGCACTTTTTATCATGCGTTGCATTGCGCAGCAAATTATGAATTGTGAATTGTGCATTGTGAATTAAGAAGATATGAAATATATCAAGATTTTATGGAATGGCATCCTCAAGGAGAACCCCACCTTCGTTCTTCTCCTTGGCATGTGCCCTACGCTGGGAACGACCTCCAGCGCCATCAATGGTATGTCGATGGGTCTAGCCACCATGGCTGTCCTCATCTTCTCCAACTTCATCATCTCGTGCATCAAGAGCATCGTGCCCGACATGGTGCGCATACCATCCTACATCGTCGTGATAGCATCACTCGTCACAGCCCTTCAGATGTTCATGCAGGCCTTCACTCCTGAGGTCTATAAGACTCTCGGCCTTTTCATTCCCCTCATCGTCGTGAACTGCATCATCCTCGGTCGTGCCGAGGCTTTCGCTGCCAAGAACGGCCCCGTGGAGAGCATCTTCGACGGTCTCGGCATAGGTCTGGGTTTCACCATCGCCCTCACCCTGCTCGGCGGCATCCGCGAGCTCCTCGGCACAGGCAAGCTCTTCGGCGCCACCCTCTACTCCGAGAGCTACGGCATGTTGCTCTTTGTCCTTGCACCAGGCGCTTTCATCGCCCTCGGCTATCTGATTGCTATCGTCAAGAAAACAGCTAAAATTTAGACTCTATGGCATACCTATTAATCTTCTTCTCGGCCATCTTCGTCAACAACATCGTCTTCTCGCAGTTCCTCGGGATATGCCCGTTCCTCGGTGTGTCGAAAAAAGTAGATACCGCCCTCGGCATGTCTGCTGCCGTGGCCTTTGTGCTCACGATAGCTACCATCGTGACCTACCTCATTCAGATTCTGCTCATCAAGTACGACCTCGTCTATCTGCAGACCATCGCCTTCATCCTCGTCATCGCTGCCCTCGTGCAGATGGTGGAGATTGTGCTCAAGAAGGTGTCGCCGGCACTGTATCAGGCCCTCGGCGTCTTCCTGCCTCTCATCACCACCAACTGCTGCATCCTCGGCGTGGCAATCCTCGTGGCACAGGGCACCTACAACGCTCAGGGCATGGAGCCCACCCTCCTCACCGGCGTTGTCTATGCCGTCAGCACAGCACTGGGCTTCGGACTCGCTCTGACAATCTTCGCAGCCATCCGCGAGCAGTTGGCCATGATGGACATCCCCAAGGGTATGCAGGGCATGCCCATAGCACTCGTCACAGCAGGCCTCCTGGCCATGGCCTTCATGGGCTTTGGAGGTGTCGATGGTGGTCTCGCAAAGGTCTTCGGGCTGTAGATGAGAGCGTCAGCACCCCCTCAGGGGTGAGACACACCATAGCCTGGGGTGTTAACACTTGCTTCAGCCACACACGGACGAGCAGAACCCCGTATGGGTGACACACCACATTTGCAACATTAATGTGTCACCACTACGGGGTTCTGCTCGTCCGCTCATACGTTATCAGAGGCTGACGCCCTTGGCAGTGATATGTCACCCTACAGGGTTCCGTTTCCAGTCTTTGGCTGTACCTGTGAATCCATCGGATTTACAGGCACGATTATTGATTGAACCATATTGAACCAGTGCTTGTGCCGCTTTGAATCACCCGAATCCTTGCACGTCTGATGATTTCTGCCTTACTTTGCATCAGTTTTCGGCCAGGGTGGGAACGCTGAAGAATATGATGTCGCACCCACTCCGCATGAAACTTAGCAGAATTGTTAGAAGGTCAATCCTATAAAAAGGACAGGCCACAAGTTAGTTAGTAAATCGTGAAGCCCTCTGTCGAGACGACAGGGGGCTTCTGTATTTGTTCTCCCCACATGCTATTACCTCCCCGTTCTGCGCTCTATGTATGGGATAGGACAGCTGTATTTGACAGAGAAGTGCTTACATATTATAGAGAGGAGAGACGTAAACGTCCTTTTCGATGTTAGATATGCATCCACTAGTCGAGGCACATGCATCCCCTAAGGGTCTTTATTCGCCTTTCACCCAAGCCTCGATGTCGGCTGGCGTGGCATCGTTGAGGAGGCGTCCGCTCTCAAAAGTGAGGTTAGTGTATGTCTCTGCAAGAGCCTTTGAAGCTTCATCTATCTCTGAGCCGCCACTCGTTGCGAAGGGTACGATGGTGACGTCGGCAAACTCAGACTCCTCAATGAACGTGTTGATGACACGCGGCGCCACGCCCCACCAGATGGGGAAGCCGAGGTAAATCTTTTTATACTGCCTCAAATCCACAGGCAGGGCCTTGATGGCGGGTCGTGCTTTAATGTCCTTCATCTCCACACTCGAGCGCGAGAGGCTGTCACGCCAGTTGAGGTCGTCCTCGGTATATGGCTCGACGGGTTCAATCCTGAAGATATCGGCCTCCAAAGCTTGAGCCAGCAGTTCGGCGGCAGCTTGAGTAGTGCCAGTGGCTGAGAAGTAGGCTACGAGAGTCTTCTCGGCAGCGGCATCAGTGGTGTCTTCGGTGGTCTCGGCCTTGGGAGCCTGTTTGCATGCTACGATGGCAAGTGCAGCCAGAGCACAGAGGAATAGTTTCTTCATAATGGTGTTGGTTTAAGAGTTAGGTATTATGTTGATGCGTTTCCAGATTGCAAAAGTAAGGTCTTTTTTGGTAATATCATTGCTTTATGACATAAAAAAGTGTAAGAAACGTCGTTTTTTTGCCTGTGTTTACCCTTCGTGTGAGAAAAATGTTTATTTTTGCGCCATGAAACACGAACGTCTGTGGAATGCGAACTACTGCCGCGTGATGGCAGCCAACTTCGCACTATTCTTCGCCTTCTACCTGCTCACGCCTCTGCTGCCCCTCTACCTCAGCGAGCATTTCGGTGCCACGAAGGATGTCATCGGGCTCGTATTGAGCGGCTACACGCTCACGGCCCTGTTCTCCCGACCCTTCTCGGGCTATCTTGTTGACACTTACCCGCGCAAGCGTGTCCTCATGGTGTGCTTTGCGCTGTTCTTCATCTTCTTCGGCGGCTACATCGGGGCATCCACACTGTTTCTCTTCGCCATCGTAAGGACTCTGCATGGAGCACCCTTCGGTGCTCTTACGGTGGCAAACTCCACGATGGCCATCGACGTGCTACCATCGTCTCGCCGCAACGAGGGCATAGGCTACTACGGTCTCTCCAACAACCTCGCCATGGCCATTGCGCCATCGGTGTCGGTGCTGCTGTATCGCGCCACGGGTAGCTTCGACCTTCTTTTCTGGCTCTCCCTCATCATTGCCGGTGCCGGCATGTGTGTCGATGCCGGCATCAAGAAGCCGGCGTCTAAGTCTGAAGCTGTCTCTTCGCACATACCGTCAGCCGCAGCTGTCACTCTACGTCCGTCTCCCCCTAAGAGTAAGATTCCGCATCTATCGCTCGACCGCTTCTTTCTCGTCCGTGGCTGGCCTCTGGCAGTAAACATGATGTTTTGCGGTTTCTGCTTCGGTGTGCTCAGCAACTATATCGCCATCTATGGCAAGGAGGTGCTGGGGCGCGAGGGCGGCACCGGCATCTACTTCACCCTCGTCTCCGTGGGGCTGATAGCCTCGCGTCTGCAGGGTGCCAAGGCTCTGCGCGAAGGGCGCCTCACTCTCAATGCCGCCGAGGGTATGGTAATCTCCACTGCCGCCTATCTCCTCTTTGTGGCCATGCCCAACGATGTGGGCTACTATGTCTCTGCCCTACTGCTCGGCCTCGGCAACGGCCATTTGTGGCCCGCTTTCCAGAACATGATAATCGAACTAGCGCACCACAACGAGCGCGGCACCGCCAACTCCACACTCCTCGTGGCATGGGATGTCGGCATAGGTCTGGGGGTGTTGCTTGGCGGTGTCGTGGCCGAACATTCCGGCTATACTGCCGCCTTCTGGGCCGTGGCAGCATCACAGTGCATTGCCACCGCCATGTTCTTCGCCTTCACGCGGCAACACTTCATAAGCTGTCGCATTCGGTAAACTCTCACGCATCTCACAATAATCTATGGAACCCTCTTTCACACTACCCCCCGGCCTTTCCAAGCCAGAACGCTATGAGCGTTTCCTCGACGAGTATCACACCTTCATTGATGGCGAGACCGACGTCATCTCCACCCTTGCCAACACCAGCGCCGCCCTGCGTGAGGCCTTCGCCTTCTTTTGGGTGGGCTTCTACCTCGTCAGTTCGGACGAATGGCTGTCACTCGGGCCGTTTCAGGGCACGGCAGCCTGCACCCGCATACGCCGCGGGCGAGGTGTGTGCGGCACGGCATGGGCAGAGGCACGCACGCTAGTGGTTCCCGACGTTGATGCTTTTCCCGGTCACATAGCATGCAGCGGAGCATCCCGCTCAGAGATTGTGGTGCCTCTCACCGATACCCACGGCATTATACATGGTGTGCTCGACATAGACAGCGACCGCATCAATGACTTCGACGACGCCGACCGTCACGGCCTCGAAGCCGTGGTTGCAGCCCTCACGGCAACACTGTGGCACACTGACATTTAGACCTGTTGTTACGAATCAGTAATTTTATTCCCTGCAAAGGCAAAAGCTTTCATCCTGACTTTCTCAATCAGGCTCAAGTAACATTCATTATGACGAACAAGTTCACAAACCTATGGCGCACGGCCATTGTGGGGGTTGTTGCGTGCGCCCTGGCTACGTGCCAACACAAGGATGCGCCGACCTCCTTCGATGTCGATGCAGCATTGTCGCAGTGCAGCAAGCAACTTCGCCGAACCATGTCACAGCTGTCGGCCACGGGCCATATCGACACCACCATGATGCCTCGCAACGTGGCCTCCGGCGACACGGCATGGAGCCTTCGCCCCGTGTGTGCCGAGGAGTGGTGCAGCGGTTTCTGGCCCGGCATATTGTGGATGGGCTATCAGGTTGAGAGCGAAAGGCAGCTGTCAGGCAGCGGCAGCGCAGATGACGAACGTTACCTATCGTCCCTGAAAAAGGCAGCCGTTGAGTCCACGGTGGCAATGCGGCGCATCGTTGACGCACCAGTATTCGACCACGACCTGGGATTCCTCATCTTCTGTAGTGCCGGCACGGGTCTTCGCGTGCTCGACGCAGAGCTGCAGCGCAAAGACCTCCCGGCCGATGTGCGTGCTGCCGACGAGGCCGCTGCCGACGTTTTCCGCACCCTCTGCCTCCGTGCCGCCGATTCGCTGACGACACTATTCCGCCCCAATGTGGGAACCATACTCTCATGGCCCCGCAACATTCAGATGTTCGGAGGTCACAACACCATTATGGACAACATGATAAATCTGGAGCTTCTCTGCTGGGCAGGCCACACAGATATAGCCATTCGCCACGCTGATACCACTATGCAGCACCATTTCCGCCCCGACGGTTCCAGCTATCATGTGGCAGTCTATGACACGCTGACCGGCGACTTCATCCGTGGCGTAACCCATCAGGGCTATGCCGATTCATCGATGTGGGCTCGCGGTCAGGCATGGGCCATCTACGGGTTCACGACGATGTATCGCTTCACTCGAGACCAACGTTTCCTCTCCATGGCCGAGAGAGCTGCCGACATATTCCTGAAGCGCCTCGGCGAGACCTCAGACGACTGGGTGCCTTACTGGGACTTTGACGACCCACGCATCCACGACCCTAAAGCCCCACGCCCCAAAGATGCATCGGCGGCAGCTGTCGTGGCGAGTGCCTTGCTCGAGCTGTGCCAGTATGCAGGCCAAGGTCTGGACGAGGCTGCTGACAGCGCCGAGGATGGCGGACACGCAGGCAGTAAATATTTCGTCGCGGCAGAAGAGATGCTACGATGCCTTGCCTCGTCAGAATATCAGGCCGGCAAGGCAAACCCGGCCTTTCTGCTGCACAGCACGGGCAACCTTCCTGCCGGTTCAGAGATTGACGTACCAATTGTCTATGCCGACTACTACTATCTTGAAGCCCTGCTGCGCTACCGACATCTCATCCAGACACCCAACCCCTGACTTCCCCACCCCACACAAAAGCATTAATCCATGAGAACTTTCATCCTCCCCTGTATCCTATGTTGCTGGCTGGCGGCTGCCGCACAGCCCGCTCTCTCCGACTACAAGATGTCCGGCCCCTACGAAGTGGTGGCCCGCGACGGACGTCACGCTAACACGAAAGGCGGCAGCGAGCGCGACATGAAAGCCGCCTGGGACTGCGCACGCCAAGGCGAGCACGCCAAGGCGCTGGAAATCATCAATGCCTATGCCAACACTCTGCAACGCTTCGACGGCCACGATGCGCCGCTCTGCCTGATACAAGCCTACTGGCTATGCCGCGCCATGACGCTCGAGGGCGCACACCGCACACCGGCATGGGATGAGATGATACGCAGGGCCGTGGTGCCTGTCATCGACAAGTTCGACGCTGACTCGCCATACGCCAATGGCAACTGGGGCGCCATCGTCAACCGCTGCCGCATGGCAGCAGCCTTGGCGATATCCGATAGCATTATGTACCAAGCCGCCATCGACTATTATCTCACGGCCAACGACAACGGGTCGCTGCCACGGTATGTCGGCCCGACAGGTCAATGCCAAGAGACAGGTCGCGACCAGAACCACGCACAGCTGGGACTCGGCGCACTGGCAGATATCTGTGTGATGGCAGAGGAGCATGGCGATGACCTCTGGAGCGCACTTGGCAACCGTCTCATGCACGGTCTGGAATACTCTGCGCGCTACAACCTCGGCTATGACGTGCCCTTCCAGACATGGCAAGACTGCACCGGGCTCTACAACGATTGGACAGAACCCGGTGCCATGGGACGAGGGCTCATACGATGCATCTATGACGCGCCCTACGACTATTATGTCAGGAAGAAAGGCCTGCAAATGCCATACGTCAAGCGACTGTTGGCCATGCAGAAGAAGGCGGCACGCCGAGGCGAGATCCATGCCTCGCCAGAAGCTGACAGCTGGCGCGTGCCGGGCGTCACGGAGGGCAAGAAGCTTCATGAAGTAATCTGCTATCCCGCTCCCGAGGGTGCACCGCTCAAGCATGACTACGATGTCTTTGTGCAGCCGCGAGGCAGCAAGGAGTGGACACGCATCGACACATACATGGCCAAGGTGAATGCCCCCGTGGGCGACAACAGGCACAAGGTGTCAGAGATATCATATTGCATGTTCGACTTCACGGGAGATGTCTTCGTGCGCGTGGTGGCCAAGCGCAGGAAGTTCACATCGGCGCGCATACGCCCCGACTACCGAGGCACGATAGCCAATGTCCAGAATGATTCCACCGTGCAATTCCTGCTCTTCCAGCCCGAAAATGTCAGCGTAGAACTCGACGGAGACATCACCGGCAATCTGCTCGTCTTCACCTCACGGCCGCCCGTCAGCCGCGAAGAGGCAGAGCGTGAAGCCAAGGCTCAGGGTCGCACGTTCCGCTACTATGCCCCGGGCTTCTATGCCGACGCCGACAGCATCGCCGTGCCGTCCAACACCACCGTGTATCTCGAGGGCGGGGCATATCTCACAGGAACCTTCTCTGTCGATGACGCACACGACGTCAGCATCCTCGGCAGAGGCATAGCACGCCCCACACGCGGCTACGAGGGGTGCCGTGTGCGACGGAGCCGTAACGTGCTCATCGACGGACTGGTGGTGAACACCTGCCCCGTGGGAGGGTCCGACGGTGTCACGCTGCACGATGTGCGCAGCATCTCTTTCCCACAGTGGGGCGACGGACTCAACGTCTTCGCCTCGAGCAATGTGCTCTACGACCGTGTCTTCTGCCGCAACAGTGATGACTGCACCACGGCCTACGCTACACGTAAGGGTTTCGAGGGCGGTGTGAGGAATGTGCGCATGCGCAACTCCACGCTATGGGCCGACGTCGCACACCCCATCATGATAGGGTTACACGGTGCCGCAGCGGGGCCACACCCCGAACGTCTCGACACCATAGAGAACATCGTCTATGAGAACATCGACATCCTCTGCCAGAGCGAGCCTCAGATAGAGTATCAGGGATGCCTCACCATCAACTGCGGCGACAACAACCTCGTGCGCAACGTCACCTTCGACAACATCCGCATCGAACAGCTGCACCAAGGCTCACTTCTGCAAGTCAAGATAGGGTGGAACGAGAAATACTGCAAGGCCCCCGGCCTCGGAGTGGAGGGCATAACGTTCCGTAACATACGCTACTCTGGCACACAGCCCTACATGTCAGTCATCAATGGCTACGACGAGGAGCGCCGAGTCAAGGACATCACCTTTGAAGGCCTTAAGATTAACGGACGACACATCCACGACAACATGCCAGGCAAGCCGAGATGGTACAGCACTGCCGACTACGTTCCCATGTTCGTCGGCAATCATGTCGATGCCGTCGTTTTCAAATGAAAAGCCCCTGCGTGTGGGCTGTCGCTACCTCTGTGACTTCGTTGCAGGGGCTTCGATGAATTCGTAGCATCCGGCATCGGGGGCATTGTCGCTCATCCTGCTGCGTCCGAGACGGTCGGTGGGATATGACAATGCCGTTGCGGCATCGGCCTTGCCTCTAATAGCAGAGAGCGAGTCGGGCGTGAAGTCGTAAATGAAGTTATGCGTGTCAATGAGCTTGAAGTTGCGGAACGATGCCGTCTCACTCTTGGGATCGTCATAGGTGATGTTGATGAAGCGTACCGGGTCTTCGGTGACCTCGGTGGCAATAAAGCAGTTGCGGAAGATGTAGTTGGCCTCATAGTCTTGATTCTCAAACCACGAGCCCATGAGGACATCTTCGGCATAGCCTGTGATGACGCAGTTTACGAACTCGGCTTTATGCATAGGGTAGTAGGCATCCGAGGGTCCGCGGTTGGTGAGACGCAGGGCGTCGCCCCTGTTGGCATCGAGAGGATAGAACTGTGCGAGAGTGCAGTGTGTGAAAGCTGTCGTGCCACCGAGCAGCGACACGCAGTGGCCGAGGGTGTTGCTGATCTCCGTGTTCTGCACCTCGACGTGTGCGGCCTTAACATACAGTCCGTCGCCCCCGATGTTGTGTATGCGGCTGTTGACGATGTTGACTTTCAGCGTGTCGGCCATTGTGCTGTCGCAGATGATGCCGTAGGAGCCACTGTGCAGGTCAAGATAGCACAGGCTGTTGCCAGCACTCTCCGGTGCGAAGCGCATACCTTGCCACCTCGATGGGAGACGGTCGTAGGGCAGGTAGTCGAACATGTGGTCGGTGCGGTCGCCGCGCAACACCACGGGAGCCTCCAGCGTGCCCTGTGCTATGAGCGTGCCGCGGACATCGATGCCCGCTCCGTCGTGGAAGAGCAGCTGCGTGCCTGCTGCCAGTGTCAGCGTGGCTCCCGGTGCCACCACGAGGCTGTCATAGACCACTATGGGTCGCCTCGCCGTCAGCGTGGTGTCTGTCGTCACCACCCATCCGCCATGAAAGTCGGCATTCCGGCTCGATGCCACGAGCATTGTATGTTGTTCTATACCGCTCTCCAGTAGAAACGACAAGCGGTCTTCTATGCGATGAACGGTGTCGTCGGCATTGACAGGCAGCGTCACTTCGATACGCACCACTATGCTGTCACGCCGCCTCACCTCGAAGTCGGTGGCCATGTTCGACGGCGTACGACTGAGGTCCTGCCCATCGACATTGATGCGGAACGGGCTGTCGGCACCGCCTTCGAGCCTCACGGTGTTTATGCGCAGGCCCTTGTCGGCATGGTTATAGACGATGAGCGTCTTCGTGGCCGACGGCACCGTGGACAGCAACGTGTCGAAGCGCACGGTGTCGGTGCTGAAGGAGAGCGTCGTGGAGCGGTCGGTCGTGAAGCTGTCGTAGCTGTCACAAGCGGCACAGGCCAGGAGGAGCGAGATAAGCACCGCCATCGTCCCCACTCTCAGAGGAGAGTGGAACGGACAGCGGTGAGTGTAGTAGCGTGTGACGTTCACTATCATGGTTGTATGCTTTGCCATTCTACTTTCATCTGGCGTTACGACCTGAAAGGTATCTGCTTTTCTGTCCCTTTAGCGTGGGATGATGGCATGGCCGTTGCTATAGGTTACACATTCTCGAGGATGGCCAACAGATGCCGCCACACCATATCTACCGTAGGGATGAGCAGTCGCTCGTCGGGCGAGTGCACGCCACGCAGTGTTGGTCCGAAGCTCACCATGTCCAATCCTGGATATTTCTCAGAGAACAGTCCGCACTCCAGTCCGGCATGTATGCCTCTCACCACGGGTTCCTTGCCAAAGAGCCGCACATACTGCTCACGGGCTATGCGCAATATCTCGCTCTTGGGATTCATGGCCCAACCCGGGTAGCCGTCGCCGATGGTGACCTCTGCCCCTGCCAGCTCGAAGACGGCAGCTATGGTGTGGCTCATGTTGTGGCGTGCTGAAAGGATGCTGCTACGCTGACTCGTGACGATGCGTATGTGTCCCGGCTCCACCTGCTTTATGCTGGCGAGGTTTGAACTCGTCTCCACAAGTTCTATGCCCTGGCTCATGGCATACACGCCGTTGTCCACGGCCTGCAGGGCACTTATCAGACGACAGTTGACGTCTGCGGGCAGCACCGTGGCCTGCCGTTCCTCGCTCTCGAGTACGAACTGCATCGACCGTTCCGTCACGGCAAACTCCTCTTCCACCTCAGCGGCAAAGACATTCCAACGCGCGCGCGCCTGTTCCTTATATTTATTAGGCACACACACCACACACTCGGCCTCGCGCGGGATAGCGTTGTGCAGGCCTCCAGCCTGGATGTCGGCGATGCGCAGTCCCCAGGCCTTCATGCCGTCGTAGAGGAAGCGCGCCAGAAGCTTGTTGGCATTGGCACGACGCTTGTCGATATCGTCGCCGCTGTGCCCGCCCATGAGACCCTTTATGGTGAGGCGCAGGAAGAAGGCATCGGCAGGCGCTGCCTCGGGCTCGAAGCGGAAATCCACGTATGTGCCGCAACCTCCGGCACACGACACGAACAGCTCGCCCTCGTCCTCCGAGTCGAGGTTGATGAGCATCGTGCCGGTCATGAAACCGGGCTTCATGCCCTCAGCACCCGAAAGTCCTGTCTCCTCGTCGCGCGTGAAGACACACTCTATGGGTCCGTGCTTGATGGTGTCGTCGGCCAGGATGGCCATCTCCATGGCGCAACCGATGCCGTCGTCAGCGCCGAGGGTAGTGCCACGTGCACGCATCCATTCGCCATCGACGTATGTCTGGATGGCATCGTTCTGGAAATCGAAATCGACATCGTTGTTTTTCTCGCACACCATGTCCATGTGGCTTTGCAGGATTACAGTCGGGCGGTCTTCCATGCCCGGGGTTGCGGGTTTGCGTATCAGCACGTTGCCCGTCTCATCGACAATGGTCTCGAGGTTCAGGCTCTGTCCGAAGTTGCGCAGGAAGTCAATCATCTTCTCTTCGTGCTTCGATGGGCGCGGTACGGCATTGATGCGTGCGAACATGTTGAACACGCTGGCTGGTTTGAGTTCTGTCATAGCGTTATGAGTTTGCTGTTTTTTTCTTAATTTATTGACTTTATGATTCTGTTTTTGCTAATTAAGGTTAAAGTTAGTCACAAGAATCGCGTAGGACGCAACTTTGCGCTATCTTTGCGCTGCAAAATTACATAAGTTTCTATTATTAAACGCACGAAATGCTAAAAATATTGCTTCTCACACTGGGAATTATTGGCGTGGCAGTGGTTCTGCTGGCCGCGAAGCTCATTATCCGCGGCGATGCCAGCGGCCCCATGCAGCATATCGGTGCCAGCCGTGCCATGCGTGACCGCGGCATTCACTGCGTGGAGAGCATGGATGCCATAGAGCGCGCACAGCGTGCACACCGACAGCACGCGAGTGAGACGCGATGAGACATGCAGCATAACGTAATCCGTCATTAACACCGAACGCATTCATATAATGAAGAAAATCTTACTCGCAATGAGCGCCGCCGTGGCGCTGACAGCATGCTCCGGCAAGCAAGCAGAAGCCCCTGTGGCTCAAGACGAACCCACGTCAGGGCTGCGCATAGCCTACATCGAAGTTGACTCGCTGATGAGCCAGTACCAGTTCTGCAAGGACTATAACCTCCTTCTCAACCAGAAGGGCGAGAACGCCCAGAAGGCTCTGGCTGACAAGCAGCGTGCACTGCAGTCGCACGCCAATGCCCTTCAGAAGAAGTACGAGAGCAACGGCTTTACCACACGCGATGAGCTCGAACGCGCACAGAACCAGCTGGCCCGCGAGCAGCAGGACCTTGCCGAGCTCGAGCAGCGCCTCATGGGCGAGCTTGCCAATGAGCAGGCCAACCTCACTGCCGAGATGCGCGACAGCATCCAGGCCTTCCTCCGCACTTACAACAAGAGCAAGAAGTTCGACTACATCCTCTCACGCTCTGGCGACAACATCCTCATGGCCAATCCCGCCTTCGACATCACCGAGGAGGTGGTACGCGGCCTCAACAAGCGCTACAAGGCCAAGCCCGACGTCACGAAGGCCACAAAGAGCGACAAAGAGGACTAAGCAATCTGCCCACAGACATTGGAATACACAGAACTATCTTTCGTAATAAATCCCTATAGTGAGGCCGCCGCCGATGTGCTGGCAGCCTCCCTTGCTGATGCAGGCTGCGACAGCTTCGTGGCCGAGCCTGCGGGTCTGAAGGCTTATGTGCCCACGGCTCTCTACGACGACAGCCGTGTCCGGGCTGTCGTCGAGGGTCTCCCCTTCGCAGACACCGACGTGAGCTACACCGCCACGGCCGTCGCCGACCAGGACTGGAACGCCACCTGGGAAGCAGAGGGCTTCGAGCCTATTGTCATAGGCGACCGCATCGTCATCCACGATGAGGATGCCACCGACTATCCCCCGGCACGCATCGACATCGCCATACATCCGCGTCAGGCCTTCGGCACGGGCACGCATGCCACGACACGCCTCATGCTGCGCCAGCTGCTGGATGCCAACCTTGACGGCGCCACGGTCATCGATGCAGGCTGCGGCACCGGCATACTCGGCATACTCTGCGCCATGCGGGGAGCATCGGCCGTCATGGCCTACGACATCGACGAGTGGAGCGTCAGCAACGCCCAGCACAACTACGACATCAACCACCGCCGCCACCCCGACAGCTTCTGGCCCGTGGTAGATATCGAGCACGGCGATGCCAGCTGCCTGGCCACGGCGCCGCAGGCCGACATCATCCTGGCCAACATCAACCGCAACATCCTCCTGGCCGACATGCCCGCCTTCGCACGCAGGCTGAAGCCTGGAGGCAAGCTCATGGTGAGCGGCTTCCTGGCCGAGGACATCACGATGCTCACCGAGGCTGCTGCGGCACAGGGGCTGCGACTAATGCGTCAGGCCTCAGACGGCGAGTGGCAGCTGCTGCTCTTCAAACAGCCGAACACCGACCAGCGCCTGTTGCAGCTGCTCTCCCAGAGCTTCCCAAACATCGCCACTGCCAGCACCGAAATAATCAACCTCGAAGCTATTCAGAACCTGCCCAAAGGCACCGAGCACTTCATGGCCGACATACACGGCGAGTACGAAGCCTTCCTGCACATCCTGAAAAATGCCAGCGGACGCATCAAGCGCAAGGTGCGCGAGCTCTTCGCCGACACGCTGACCGACGAACAGCAACGCGACCTCTGCACACTCATCTACTATCCTGAGCAAAAGCTCGAGATTATCAAGAACAGCCGCAGCGATGACCTCGACGACCTGCACCCGGCAAATGGCGTAGGCGAAGCACCGGTGTCAGACATCGACCGCCAGTCGTCGCTCAACGCATTCTACGCCACCACCTTGCGGCAGCTCACACGCGTGCTGCAGACGGTGTCTTCAAAATATACACGCTCCAAGGTGCGCAAGGCCCTGCCCTCAGAGTTTGCCTACATCATAGAAGAGCTGCTGCACGAGTCGCCCTCCGACCACGACAAGGAGGCCTACTTCTCTGCCATCATAGACAGCATCATCGAGACAGACCGGGCAGATGCATTCATCGTTGCCATCGCCAGTGTCATACAGCGGCTGGCCGTTGACCAGCTGCACATCCTCGGCGACATCTTCGACCGAGGGCCTGGCGCACACATCATCATGGACCGCCTGTGCCAGCTGTCGGCATGGGACATACAGTGGGGCAACCACGATGCCCTATGGATGGGTGCCGCCGCAGGCAACGACTGCTGCATTGCCAATGTGCTGCGGCTGTCACTGCGCTACGGCAACATGGCCACACTCGAGGACGGCTACGGCATCAACCTCGTGCCACTGGCCACCTTCGCCATGGACACCTATGCCGACGACCCCTGCGACCTCTTCGGGCCGCGGCTCGACAAGGATGACACTACCCACAACGAAAAGACACGACGCCTCATAGCGCAGATGCACAAGGCCATAAGCATCATCCAGTTTAAACTCGAAGCACAGATGATACTGCGACGGCCGCAATGGGGCATGCACAACCGCCTGGTGCTGCAGAACATCGACCTCAAGCGCGGGGTCTATGTCTGCGACGGCCGCGAGTACGAGATGAAGGACACCTTCCTGCCAACCCTCGACCCTCGACATCCGTTCGAGCTTACTGCCGAGGAGGCCGAGCTGGTGCGACAGCTGCATCACAGCTTCCGCGTCTCCGACAAGCTCCAGAAGCACATAAAATGCCTCTTTACGCACGGATGCATGTATGCCGTCACCAACGGCAACCTACTCTTCCACGCCAGCGTGCCTCTCAACGCCGACGGCACACTGAAGGCCGTGGACATCGACGGACACTCGTACAGCGGCCGCGAGCTGCTCCACCACATAGGCATCACCATGCGCGCCGCCTTCAACGCCGACACGCCACGAGCCGAAAAGAGCTTCGCACGCGACTACTTCTGGTACCTTTGGTGCGGCCCCGACTCACCGCTCTTCGACAAGGACCGTATGGCCACCTTCGAGCGCTATTTCCTCTGCGACAAGGCCACACATGAGGAGCGTAAGGGCAACTACTACCTGTTGCGCGACAATGCCGATGTCTGCGACCGCATACTCGATGCCTTTGGCGTCAGCGGACACCACCGCCACATCATCAACGGACACGTGCCGGTGAGGGTGGCAGGCGGCGAAAGCCCCATCAAAGCCGGCGGGCGGCTCATGGTCATCGACGGGGGGCTGTCCAAGGCATACCACGACACCACGGGCATCGCGGGCTACACACTCGTCTTCCACAGCCGCGGCTTCGAACTCATTCAGCACGAGCCCTTCCGCAGTGCCGACGATGCCATACGCCGCGGCACCGACATCGTAAGCTCAAAGCAAATCGTGGAGCTCAGCGGACGACGCATACGCGTCCGCGACACCGACAAAGGCCGGCAGCTGCAAGACCAGATCGACGAGCTCCAGGAGCTGCTCTACGCCTACCGACACGGCACCATCAAGGAACGTCTCTCCGCCGCCAAGTGAGTCGGACCGACAAGCCGATACCACAAACGACAAATAAGACAAAAGATGAAACGTACCCTTCTATGCCTCTCGGCAATTGTCTGCGTGCTGACGCTGTCGGCACAGGGTATCTACGACTTTCAAGTGAAAGACAAGTCCGGCACCGACGTGCCTCTTGCACAGTTCAAGGGCAAAGTGCTGCTCATTGTGAACACAGCCACACGCTGCGGGTTCACACGCCAGTACAGCGAGCTCGAAGCCCTCTATGAGAAATATCACGACGAAGGTCTTGAGATTCTCGATTTCCCCTGCAACCAGTTCGGGCAGCAGGCTCCGGGCACCGTCGAGGAGATTCAGCAGTTCTGCACACTCAACTACGGCGTGCGCTTTCCACAGCTCTATGCCGGACGCACAGGCGAGGCCGCGAGCACCAAGATCGAGGTCAACGGCGACAACACCCACCCTCTCTACGCATACCTGAAATCGCAGCAGGGCTTCGGAGGGTTCCGCACCGACAGCGACATGGGCAAGGCCATGGACACGATGCTGCGCCGTCAGGATTCGGCCTACGACAAGAATCCCGACATCAAGTGGAATTTCACAAAATTCCTCATCGCCCGCGACGGCAGAGTCGTCAGACGCTACGAGCCTACCGACGATATGAGCGACGTGGAAGTCGGCATCGGCACCGAGCTGAACCCCGTGCTGAGCAACATCATGGCCCGTCGCTCCGTGCGACGCTATCTTGACAAGCCCGTGGAGCACGAGAAGCTGCAGACCCTGGCCATGTGCGGCATCAACGCCCCCAGCGGCATGAACCGCCAGCCGTGGATCGTCAGAGTGGTGGAGGACCGGAAGCTCATCGCCGACGTCACCGAGGTCTATCGCCAGGCCAACGCCGAGCAGGTGGCTCGCGACAGCAACTTCAAGAACATGTTCCGCAATGCCCCAAACATAATCTGCGTGTGCACGCCGGCCAATTGCGGTGGCGAACTCGATGCCGGCCTGCTGGGCGAGAACATCATGCTTGCCGCTCAGGCTATGGGGCTCGGCACATGCTGTCTGGGAGGCCCCGTGCGCTTCCTGCTCGCCAACGAGAAGGCACGTTTCTTCATCGACAAGCTCGAGATCCCTGCCGACTACAAGCTCAACTACATCATCGCCGTAGGCTACCCCGACGAACAGCCTCAGGCCAAACCGCGTGACGCCTCCAGGGTGAAGTTCATCAAGTAGCTGACAAAGGGTATTAATCCCCTAGGGGAGTTAGCAAACTCGCCTAGGCGAGTTACACAACTCCCCTAGGCGAGTTTGCTAACTCCCCTAGGGGCTTTTTCAGCCCCGACCACAGGGATGACCCGCAACCCCAAAAGAACATGACCCGCAACACCAAAGAACATGACCCGCGACCCCGAAGGACATGACCTTTGACCCCGAAAGTCATACCCCGCACCCGGCATAACAGGACCCGCATCCCGGCAGGTCATACCCATATTGTGCCACAGGCCATGCCCCACAGCAAGGCTGGGCAGCCAGACAGCCTTTGGCACACTCTTTGCTATAGATGTAACAAAGCATAAAACACTGAAATTATGACAGACGAAAAGAAAACACAAGACGAATCTCTCGACACCGAGGCACTGATGCCCGAGTCAGAGGGCGCAGAGACCGACGACGTGGCCGCCGACAACGAGGCCGACACCACTGCCGACAACGAGGCCGAGGCCGCAGAGGAGCAGACACCAGAGCAGCAACTTGCTGCCGCACGTGCAGAGATTGAGGAGCTGAAGACCCAGGCTCTCTACAAGCAGGCCGAGTTCGAAAACTATCGCAAACGCACCATCAAGGAGAAAGCCGACCTCATCCTAAACGGCTCTAAGTCAGCCGTCATAGCACTGCTGCCAATCGTCGATGACTTGGAGCGTGCACTGCCATCTATGAAGCAGGCCGAAGACGTAGCTGCCGTGGCCGAGGGCGTAGAGCTCATCTACCAGAAATTCCTCAAGGCGCTGGCAGGTCTCGGTGTGAAGCAGATTGACACCGAAGGTCAGGACTTCAATGTTGACCTTCACGAAGCCATAGCTCAGGTGCCGGGGGTGCCCGACGAGCAGAAGGGACGTGTGATAGACTGCGTGGAGCGTGGCTACACCCTCAATGACCATGTCATACGTCATGCCAAAGTGGCAGTGGGTATGTGATACGTTCAACCTTAAAAAACGACGGCTTTTATGCCGATAAGATATGGCAGACCAGAAAAGAGACTACTATGATGTGCTCGGCGTGTCAAAGACGGCCACCGAGCAAGAGATAAAGGCGGCCTACAAAAAGATGGCCATCAAATACCATCCGGACCGCCAGTCGGGCAAGAGCGATGCCGAGAAGCAGGAGGCCGAAGCCAAGTTCAAGGAGGCGGCCGAGGCCTACGACGTGCTCCACGACCCTCAGAAACGTCAACGCTACGACCAGTTCGGCTTTGCCGGAGTGGGCGGTGCCGAAGGCAGTTATCAGAACATGTCGATGGATGACATCTTCTCACAGTTCGGCGATATCTTCAGCGACCTCTTCGGCGGGGGAGCATCGTTCGGAGGCTTCGGCTTCGGAGGAGGCTTCGGCGGCGGGCGCGGCGGACGCAAGCCGCAGCACCGCGGCGGCGACCTGCGCCTTAAGGTGCGCCTGACGCTGAAAGAGTGTGCCACGGGCGTCACCAAGAAGTTCAAGGTGCGCAAGAAGGTGACATGCTCTCACTGTCACGGCAGCGGCTCCGAGAACGGCAGCGGCGACACCCAGCAGTGTTCGACGTGCCACGGCAGTGGCTACGTCATACGCTCGCAGCGCTCCATCCTCGGCATGATGCAGACGCAGAGCGTGTGCCCCGACTGTCAGGGCGAGGGCACCATCATCAAGAACAAGTGCCACCTCTGCGGCGGCACAGGCATCACGTCCGGCGACGAGGTCGTGGAGGTGAACATACCCGCCGGCGTGGCCGATGGCATGGTGCTCAACGTACCCGGCAAGGGCGATGCCGCCATCCACGGCGGCGTGCCTGGCGACATCCAGGTCTTCATTGAGGTGGAGCACGACAAGAACTTCGTACGCCATGACAACGACCTGCTCTACAACCTCGTCATCGATGTGCCGACGGCCATCCTCGGCGGCAGCGTCGAGGTGCCGACCCTCGACGGCAAGGTGAAGGTCAAGATAGACCCTGGTACACAGCCGGGCAAGGTGTTACGCCTTCGAGGCAAAGGCATGCCCGCCGTGCAAGGCTACGGCTATGGCAATGGCGACATTATCGTCAACGTCAACGTCTATATACCCGAGACACTGACACGCGATGAGCGCGAAGCCCTGGAGCGTATGCGCAACAGCGACAGCTTCAAGCCCAGCCAGAGCGCCAAGACGGGCTTCTTCAACCGCTTCAAGCAGATGTTCGATTAAGCCTCACGCACATGCGTCAACACGTCACATCACTCTCCATGCAACAGCAGCCGACAACCATCGCCACCGCCCAAGGCGGTGCCAGCATGACAGATGACGCCTATGCCTCTGTCATCACATATCTGTATAATGCAGCCCCGACGTTCCAGAACATCGGGGCTGGCGCTTACAAGGAGGGTCTCTACAACACCCATGCCCTCGACACGCATTTCGGCCATCCACATACACACTATCGCACAATCCACGTCGCCGGCACCAACGGCAAGGGCAGCGTGTCGTCAACGCTGGCAGCCGTGCTGCAGTCGGCAGGACTGCGCGTGGGTCTCTACACCTCACCCCACCTCAAGGACTTCCGCGAGCGCATACGCGTCAATGGTGAGATGATACCAAAGCAGAGAGTGGTTGACTTCGTCAGCCGTGAACGCGCCTTCTTCGAGCCGCTGCAGCCCTCGTTCTTCGAGCTCACCACGGCACTCGCCTTCCTGTGGTTTGCCGAGCAAGAGGTTGATGTGGCCGTCATAGAGGTAGGCCTGGGCGGACGTCTGGACTGCACCAACATCATCAGCCCCGACGTTGCCGTGATCACCAACATCAGCTTCGACCATCAGCAGTTCCTCGGCAACACACTGCCCCTGATTGCCGCCGAGAAGGCAGGCATCATCAAGAGCGGTGTGCCGGTGGTGGTGGGCGAGACAGATGGCGATAACGTGCGACGGGTGTTTGCCGACACATGGGCACGCGTCAATGCCGAAGCCCTGGCTACCGGCTCCCCCGCCCCATCGCTCCGCTTTGCCGACGAGGAGGGACTTGTCGCATCTGCACAGCCCGAAGCCGACGGAGGGCTCCTTATCACCCTGGCCGATGACACTCATCTTCACTATGCCCTCGGAGGCATTTACCAGCAGCATAACGCCGCGACAGTCCTCACGGCCATCGACACGCTGCGGCAACAAGAATTCTACATGAAGCTGTTCGACGCTCATGACTCGGCCGTCGCCGAGGGCTTTGCCGACGTGGTGAAGCTCACGGGACTTCAGGGGCGCTGGCAGCTGCTGCGCCAGCAGCCTCGCATGGTGTGCGATGCCGGCCACAACGTCGGCGGCATCACCTATGTGGCACGTCAGCTGGCCATGCAACATTGCCGACAGATGCATATCGTCTTCGGCATGGTTGACGATAAGGACGTGGATGGAGCCTTGGCGCTGCTGCCCAAGGATGCCATATACTATTTCACACAGCCGTCCACAAAGCGTGCCCTGCCAGCCGCAAGACTGGCAGAGGAGGGTCGCCGCCACGGCCTGCGAGGCAACGTCTTCGGCAACGTGGGCGATGCCTGCAACGCTGCCCTTCAGGCTGCCGAGGCCGATGACTTCATCTTTGTCGGCGGGTCATGCTACGTCGTGGCAGACCTGCAGCTCACAACTCCTTGTGGGGATACATCGACTTCCACCACGCATCATCACCCTTGAGCCAGCGGGCAAACCACGCATCGATGCTCTGCTGCCAGCGCTTACGCTTGTCGTAGTCGTTGATGTGATGGTCTTGGTCGCGCACCAGCACCAACGCCGACGGACGCTCCAGCAGCTGCAGCGCATTAAAGAGCTGTATGCTCTCGCCGACAGGCACATTGTGGTCGGCATCGCCGTGGATGAGCAGCAGCGGCGTGTGGATGCGGTCGGCAAGATATAGGGGGCTCTGCCGGACATAAAGGTCGATGTCCGACCATGGATAGGCGTTGGCCATCGACACCTCACTGTAGCTGTAACCCCAGTAGCCCTCGCCCCAGTAGCTCGTGTGGTCGCTGATGCCGGCATGGCTGATGCCGGCGGCGAAGATGTCGGTCTGCGTAAGCAGATACTGCGTCATGAACCCGCCGTAGCTGGCACCGATACAGCCGATGTGCTTGGCATCGACAAATGGATGCTCGGCTGTGAAGGCCTTCACAGCCCCGATGATGTCCTCGGCAGGACCCACGCCTGCCGTTGCCACATGGCGGGCCGAGAAGCGCTGACCGAAGCCCGTGGCGCCGCTGGGATTCACCACAAGCACGACATATCCCTGCGCCGCATAGGCGTGTTGCGGATAGCGACTCTCGAAGTTGCGGCTCGTGGGCGAACAGCCGCCATAGTAGTTTACAATCATGGGGTACTGGCGCGAGGCATCGAAGTGAGGAGGCAGGTAATAGCGGCAGCAGATGACATCGCCACGGTCGTTGGTGAAGGTCCACGACTTGCAGGCACCGAGCGTTATGCCGTCGAGTGTCTCGCGGCTGAGGTCCTCGAGGCAGGTGACGGGGCATGCCACGATGCCTTCGCCGGCGCGCTTCGCCGACTTGGCATGAGCAAGGTCGAGACGATAGAGGCGGTCGCTGTTCGAGGCACTCTGCCCACATACGAGCATCACGGGTGACTTGCCGGCCAGCGCAAACGTTCTCACCAATTCCTCCGGAAGGCTCAGTTGCTCGATGACATCAGTTGATGGGTTCAGACGAAAGAGGTTTATGCTATCCTTATCCTCGGCATAAAAATACACCATGCCATCAGCCTTGCTCCACGACGTATGTTGCACGGACGGATTAAAGTCACGCGTCAGCGCACGCAGGCTACGCGACTGCAAGTCAAGCATGTAAAGCTGGCTGTCCGTCATGCTCGGTGTCTGACCTTCATCAACGTTCTTGCCTATGCCGCCAAGCGCCTCCGGCGAGCCGGTGATGAGCACGCTGCGTCCGTCGGGCGAGAACAGGGCATTGCTGACGAAGCCGTCACGCTCCACAAGGGTATCGAGGCACAGGGTTGTAAGGTCAATGCGCAAAAGGGTGTTCACAGTCGTGGGGCGTGCGCCAAGACGGCTCTGCCCACGCATCATGAGAAGGTAGCGGCTGTCGTCACTGACATCGGTTACATAGACGTTGTCGTGAGTGTGCAGGATAGGCTGCTCGACACCCGTGCGCAAGTCGTAGAGCGAATAGACAAGACGGTTGCGCCAGCCCGGCTGACGGTCGTCGGGGTGTATCACCTCATAGACATCATCGCGTTCCTCGGGACCTTTCACCTCTTCGTAGCAGAGCATGACATTCTCTGACGGAAGGAAGCGGTAGGCCGACGTAGGCACGTCGGTGGCCAGCGTAGTCTCTGCTTGAGTTGCTGGGTCGGTGGCGATGACGCAATGTCGCCCGCGCCCGTCCTTACGAAAGCACCAGTAGCGGTTGGTGCGGGGCATCCATGCCGCCGACTGAGGTCTGGCCACGACACGCCCGGTGGACACTTCGCGCACTTCTGTGACGTCCTGAACGGTACCGCCGGGCAGAGTCTGACGCGTCGCTACTATCATCCAACGTCCATCGGGCGAGAGTGACACCGAGCTGTAGCGGCGGGCATGCAGG
>Ga0247610_10001020_pt1 | contig 36046 bp, 55 predicted proteins | sample 174DNAGHGhighgp2_FD_193483 | JGI IMG/M metagenome (GOLD analysis project Ga0247610, IMG submission 193483) | Sheep rumen microbial communities from Palmerston North, Manawatu-Wanganui, New Zealand - 1742 DNA GHGhigh gp2 | ecosystem: Host-associated > Mammals > Digestive system > Stomach > Rumen...
AATACAAATTTTAACGTCTAGTTCTGACTAGGCTACTAACCAGGAAGTAATTGGTTCAAAAACTCTTGAGAAAGGAATTTCTGAAGAGGAACCAATTACTCTGGATAGAGTAGTAGATGCTATACTTAACTTATCTAAATCAGAAAGAGAGGATTTAGCGCAAAAACTTAGAAGTGCACAATCTGTTAAACTTACTGAAAGAGAAGCTAAGAAATTTAATTTTATTAGTAATACTACTCCAGATGAATTATTAGAAGTTTATCCAGCTTTAAAAGAAGAATTTGGGGATTTAGTATTCTCTCCAGAGGAAAATTATATCTTAGTAAGAAACAATTCCATGAAAATTAACGGAAGTGATTATTATGGAAAATATTATAATGCTGAGGGTGTTCCAGTTTTCTTTATTAAAGGTTTATATGGTGCTTAGAAATTCTTTCATTATCAAAAAGCTAAACAACTTGTAAATTCTTCTCTTGATGATGTATTAGAAGCTAATGCAGATTTTAACGATAAACTTCGTGTAATACGAAAGTATTACAAAATGAACAGTAATTAGGCAGTTCTCTTAGATTTTCTTGATAATAAATAGAAATATAAATCATTTCAAATTGACGGTAAAATTATTAGTACTGTTAAAGTATTAAGTGATATTTTATCATCATTAGTTGGAACTAATCTTAGAAATAAGTCAGGATTATATCAAGCTATCGAAAATGAAGTTGACAAAAAGCCTAATGGTAAAAAATATGATTGGGAAGTAAAATCTCCTAAATTATTTAACGTTCTTAAGACTTATTATCAATAGGCGTTAGAAGAAAAAGGCGTAACTTCTGTAGAAGATTTTGATAAATTATCTGTTGATGATACTATTGCTTTATTAAAAGATTTATTTGAATCTGATGTAAAATTAATGTAGTCTAAAATATATGTATCAGGAGGAGGATAGGTAGAAGTTTCAAAAGAAGCCAAGACTAAAACTATTCCTCAAACTGTTATTAACGATTCTTGGAAAAAATTCAGAGAAGAATATAATACTGCTCATGATACTAAACTTACATCTTTAAATAAAGCTTTAGAAAATAATTTGAAAGACGTTAATCAATTCTTTGTAGAATATCTTGGAACAATAATGCAAGATATTGAGGGAGAAAATGCTGAAATTAAAATAGTGGATGAAGATGGTAAAAAGAAAGTAAAGATTTCTTATATAGAACCTGCTGCTATTGTTACCAAACAGGAGAACAAGGTAATTACTTTTAAATTTCCTTGGTCAACTTTAGGAGGATTTCATGATTACGCATATGATAATTTATCAATATGGTCTCCAGTAAAAAAGGTAGAAGGCACTGATACCGCTGACTTTGATGAAGATGGAATGTATAATGGAGTGTATATTTTTGAATATTATAATCCACGTACTGCTCAAACTGAATATGCTATATCAAGACATTTAATTTCTCCAAATTCTACTAGTTCTATATATACATCTTTACAAGATGCTAAAAATAAAATAAACCAATGGAATGAGACACATTCTATTCTTGACAATAGTTTGTATATTCTTAAACAATATAAAGACGATCCTCGTACTTCGGTACTTAATTTAAAGGATGTTAGAACTGGACAAATCATTACTTCTTTGGATATAACTCTTCCCAGTATATAGGTGAATAGCATGCCTTCATTTATGAAGATGTTACTTAATGGAGATTTACCTACGTTTAAAGAATATTTTTCAGCTATACCTCGTATTAAGGAATTAAATACTCCAGAAAAAGCCGCAATCTTTATGTTTAAGTTTTTTGATGAAATTAATAAGAAGTTTGCTGAGAATAAGAAGGAGAATGAAAGAGATTTTAAATCTTTAATTAGGAAGAATATAGATTTAGCACATGGAATTATTGATGTGATTAATTCTGCTAAACCTAAACATTATTTAGTAGAAAGATTTGTTCGTACAAATAAAGGCTAGGGTAACTTTGCTTATTTACGTCGTTTAGAAAATGATGGTAATATTATTGAAATGTATAATAATCCTGATAAAGTGTATCCTACAATGGCTGATATGCATACAGCTGCTGAATATTTTAATAAGAAATACGGAGTTGATGTAAATGTTTTTTCTAAAGAAGAACTTGATCAGTTTGTAGAAGAATATGCTAAAACTCATCCTGGATTTAGTCTCGGAAAAGATACCAGGGCTTTTGTACTTGATGGTAAAATTTATATCAACGGTGCTAAGGCTAATGTATCTGATATGTTCCACGAAATGGGACACATATTCTTAGGCATAATAAAAGCTAAGAATCCAGAAGCTTATAATCATTTAATTCAGTATTTTAAGGATAAATATACAGACAGATATTTAAATATGTTAGGAAGTGTTGATGACGCTTATAGAGGTTTCTCTATGCAAGATAAGATAGAAGAAGTTGTTGTAAACATTATGTCTCAAAATATGTTTAAGAAAGGTTCATTAGTTAATGGATTTAACGGAACTGATTTTGATGATGAGTTTAATGATATGTTTACACGAGTTCAAGAGGATTTTGATAGCATTATTCATGCTACTCCTAATGACTCTTTAGATTTCCAAGGATTAGTACAGACTTTAATGTCAGACTCCGATGTTATGAAGGCTATGGAAAAAAATATGAAATTATCATAGCTTGTTAAAGAACTTATAGATAGTAGAGCGTTAACCGAATTTGATTGTTAAAAATGCCTTGTAAATATAGTTTTAATGATAAAATATATAAATCTTATGATGAGCTATTGGAAGATTTAGCTAAGCATAAGGGACTTTCTTAGGCTTTGTCTCTTCTATTTAGTAAGGACTTAGAAAATAGACAAGCTACAATGAAAGATAAGATAGAAAAACTGAAAAAGAATTACGGTTTTACAAAACAATCTAGTATTGTTGATGATGATACTGATATAAAAGTAGAAGATGGTAAATATACTAGTCAAACTTTTATAGATTCTGCTCATTTTAGTGTAGACGGAAATTATGACATGTTCCGCATGAATAAAGACGACTATGCTAAAAGAAAAAAGGAATATTATATGAAAGTTGAGAAAATGAGTGAAGAAGATGCAACATTTAAAGTTAATCAAATCCTAGCAAACTGGGAAAGAATTGCTAAAGATGCATCTGATCTTCATAGAATATTAGTATCAGCAAGTTCTGATGATTCTGAAAGATATTTTATGGGAGCTTCTCTTAATACATCTTTCTAGAAAGTATCAGATCAATTACGTCCAACAGTGGATTCAATTATGAAAAATATTTGGGATAGACAAAAAGATTCAACTCTTATTCGTAATATAAATATAGAGGCTAAACTTAAGAATCTTGTAGAAACTATTGTCGGACATATTGATTATTTATTTGTAAAACCTGATGGTGATATTGAAATTTTTAATCTTAAAGTATCTACAGAAGCGGAATCACAATGGGATGCTACTAAGAAAGAAAAATTTAAATACCAACTTGCTTTAATTAAAAAAATTCTAGAATATAATGGGATAAGTGCTAGGGATATTCGTTTAAACTTAGTACCTGTTTAGATTACATATGATGATAAGTATGAGAATGTCGTAAAGGTACTTCCTTAGAGATATGTATCATATGATACTAAAAATTCTCAATATATCTTCCAAAGATATGATAATGTAGCTTCTCAATTTATTGATTCAAATATAGAAGTTTCAGACATTAATGATTCTTCTTTAATTAAAGTAAATGAACAGCTTCATAAGATTTTTCCCGGAAGAGATAAAGATATTGCTGCTGAAGGTATTAGAGAGTCTGCAAAGGGTTGGGTACAAGCTAACTGGAAACAAATAGCAACACAAGCTGTTGATAAGAAAGGTTGGAATATTAAATTACCAGGAGAAAAAGAACCTATTTATGTAGAGGATACTAGAGTAGGTGTCGATAATGAAACAGTAGTAGGATTAGTAAGAGACCGCGAGGAATCTTTATTTGGTAATACTGCAAGAGCTAAAACTACTTATCGTATAGTTAGTGATATTAAAAAGTCTTACAAAGATAAGCACAATTTCTTATCTACATCAAGCAATTCTGAAATAAATGGTGTACTTGAAAGACAACTTGGAAAATATTTCCATGAGAATAATGGACTTGATGAAGACGGTCACGTTACAGAATATAAATGGGAACTTATTGATAATCAAACCCTTTTTAATGCTAACGTTTTAATGTTCCGAAATAAAACTACAAATCAACTGGATGTAGTATCTCTCACACCATTTGAAGTTGATTTAAAAAGTAAAGTTAAGGGACGTGATAATATATTAGGATATTATCTTCCAGATATGAATAGTTATAACTTCATAATGGAAAGTAATTATGGTAATATAGAAGCTATACGTACTATGACTCTTCTTAATGAAGTTGTAGGTTCTCTTGGAAATGTAGAACTTGGACAATTAAAAATTGTTAGTTTATCTAAATATCATAGGAAGACTGGAAGAGATATTATGATTTCTCAATTACTTCCACAATTCGAGACTATAGTTAAAGTGGTTAAAGAAAATAACTCAATGTTAGATTTTGAAAATAACTTTAAGAAAAATAATATTAAAACCATAGACCCTATTAAGATTGTAGTTGATACTTGGAGAGAAGCAATAACTGATTATCCAGAGAACACAAAAGATATTCAAGCTACATTTAGTAATATTATGACTGGAACTACTGGAGTAGATGGAGTATTTGTGGATGGTCTTGAGACTGTAGATACTATAGAAGGAAAAATTAATAAGTTACAACAATTAATTGAAATGATTAAAAGTTATGATGCTGTTATTGGTAATGCTAATATATAGCAACTTATTGATTATTCTAAAGACACCACACGTATTTAGAGAGCTACAACTGCACGTATTCTTATTAATGCTTTAAGAGCGTTAAATATGTATAATGGAGACCTATCTCTCGACAATGAATATTTCAGCCAAATGTCGGAATATTTTGCTAAGCCTCAATCTATTCCTAATACTAATGTACGTACAGTAGCATTTATGTTCCAACGTTCTATTGATAAAATATCTGGATAGATGCTTGAAAGATATTCTCCAATTAGAACTAAGATTCTTAACTTCTTAGAGAAGAAAGGATATAGTGCTGCTGAGAATAGTTTAGTAGGTAACCATGCTGCTCAATTTGACAATCTGTATGAAAGGGATTTAAATGGAGAAAAAACTCTTCGCTTTAAAAACCCTTATGATATGAGCGTTGATTTGGAGGATTACGAAAGGGATTTCTTAAAAGATATTCTTTATGAAATGAATAAGATTCGTCATGAAATGAAAGGTATGACATGGGAATATACTGGAGTAAATGATAAGAGTCTTATTGAAAAGGTAAACAATGGAGAATTAAATTATTTAAATGTTCCTCTTAGAAAGGCTTCTAAAGCTACCCGCAGAGAAAATGTAGGAAAAACTTGGAAAGATTTTGGAAGAAGATGGCAAGGTATTATCAGACATCCTAAAGAAACTTTCTTAGAATATAGTGAGGGAGTTCTCAATGAAGAAGAAAAAATTCAAAGAGATAACGATATTCAACGTCTCTAGGCTTATAATCCATTCTTAAAGTCAGAAATGTCAAGTAACTTGCGCCAGAATTATATTGATAAAAATGGTGTTGATTACTTTGAAACTGACGTAGAAACTCTTATGATTGACTTTATGGAGAAACACATTCAGTCAGTAGAGTTTAATAAAATGCTTACTCGTACTAAGGGTATCTTATTAGACTTACAAATGAGAGGAATAGCAGAAGACGATCCAAAAGGAATAGAACATACTGTTAAAACTATTAATGACTACTTAGCAGTAAGCGTATATAACAAGTCTATTATGGAAGATACTTCTAAAAAGATTGAAAATGTTCTTGATCCTATTAGAAGAGCGGTATCTGTTTGTTATATTGCTGCCAACCCAGTAGCAATGGTTCGTGATATTTCAGAAGGTATTAAACAGAATATGGTAAGAAGTTTAGTAAAATTCTAGACTGATATTAATCCTTCCGATGTAGCACACGGTTATCAACAAGTAGTGTTAGAAGGGCCTTAGAATATTATGACAATATCTAAATTAAATCAGCTTAATCTTAAGTATAGATTTTCTAATCTTGATGTTGCTCGTATATCTGAAGGTTTAAAAACTAGCGGCAGTGGTGTTCTTAATGCTGATAGTATGGCATACTTTACTTTGAGAGCTCCTGACTATTTAAATAGAATGGTATTATTCTCAGCTCGTATGCATCATGATGGTGTTGAGGATGCTTATTATATTAAAAATGGACAATTGGTATATGATTGGAAAAAGGATAAACGTTTTAGTGTTTATAATGACCCTAATGGTTTCCAGAATAATCCTGCCGAATATAACAAGCAACGTTCTAAGTACTTATCTTTATTAAGACAATTTAATAAGGAAGGACGTCTTAACGAACAAGGTAAACCATTTGTAGAAGGCGACGCTTTACCCGATGCTTATACTGAGCAATAGATTGCAGCTTTTAAACATTTCTCTGATAACATATATGGCTCATATAACCAAAGTACACGTGCTAAATACGAGCATACTATTATTGGTAGAAACTTTGGTATATTCTCTACTTGGATGAATGGTATTGTAGATAACTATGCTAAGAAGAGACAAATATCTCAAAGTGAAATTAAAGAAGTTCAAGAAACTGATGATAATGGTAAACCTTTATTCTTTGCTGCTGATGGAACTACAACTGACGTAGATACAGGTGTTCCTGTAATGAAAGACGTTCCATTGGAAGTTCAAGGTATTATTAATACTGTTGTTCAATTTGCAAAAGAATGGGTAAACAATGGATTAAAAGAAGCTGTAGATGTTTCATATAAACATAATGATATAAACAGAAGAAACTTTAACAAATTGTTCTCCGATATATTTATGATGTTATTATATGGAGCAATCTTCAAACTAGCATTAGATCCTATGTATGCTGATCATAAGAAGAACGCTGATGGTAGGAATATTGTTACAAATGCTTTAACAGAACTTACTTATAAAGGTTGGCATAACTCTTGGGACAACTTCTTCGGTCCATTCTCAGTTCTTGATTATATAGGAAATTCAACAAACCCGGCCACCTACAAACTTCCCACAAAACTATTTAACGATTTATATAAGTTAGCAACAGGTGACCAAACCCTGATGGGCACTACCATGGGTGCTCAAGCATTTACCAGGGCATTCCGAGATACTTACAGGATGTATGTACGAGACACCCAATAACTTAGTAAAAAATAGGGCGACCCGAGGATAAAACCCCGAGCCGCCCTTAATTATTATGCATCCAATGGATGTTCTTTTGCAAATTCTTTTAATTGATCAAATAGTAATAATAATGAAAAACTATTATCAATTACTTTATCCCAATCTGTGTAATCATCTAGTGCTGTTTCACTGATATGATTACCAGCACCCGCACCACTTCTTTCTAATCTGAGTATTATTCCTCCTCTTTCCTTAATTGCTTCTACTTCTTCTGGAAAACGTACATCAGCTATGATAACATTTTTCCAACCATCAACATTAGCAAAAGTCTCTTTAATCCAGAACAAATTATCTATTCCCATACGAACACATGTACCAAGTTTCTGAAGAAATTCTCTTACAGTTATACCTAACCAATCAATGGTAGTTTTCTTACCTTCTTGAGTATTAGTTTCCCATTCTCCAATATGACACATTACTTGAGTTGCCTCTTTTAAAGTATCAGCAAAATGGACAGTGTTAATATCAGCAAATTTATTATACCTTCTATTATAATAGTCTTCAAAAGTAATTCCTGGATTAGCATATATTACTTCCAACATTTTAGCAGCTGTATCTTTACCAGACTCAGCTTTTCCTGAAATACCTATAATCATTCTGAAACGTACTCTTTAACAACCTTACTAACAAGAGCCTTATCTACCAGCTCAAATTTCTCTGAAATAGCACGTATAGCATTTCCCATTTCTTTTTTCGTAATGTATGGAAATTCGAGAGATGACACTGCTGATTGTCGCCACTCAAGATACGTAGAGCCTATTGTGGACTCATTTGGGAGCTCAGGAAGCAATTTTTCTAGAGTTTTGATCTCTTTATCCTCCTTGGAAATTAAGTCGCTCCTAGACGATTTTTCATACTCCTCAATAGATTTTTGACGTTGTTTAATCATAGATTTTAGAATTCCTAATTCTGCTGCAGCATCATATTTCTTTCCAGAACCTGATGTTTGAAATTCTATTATCTTTGTTTTTAGGTCTTTTAAAGCATTTAACTTTATATCAATATCAGTTGTGTCTTGCTTAGCTGCTACAGCGTTCTTTTTCTCAACCATAGCAAGCATTAATTCTTTACTTATGTTTATCATTTTATTTCAGTATAATTCCTATTTCCGATATGTTCATCGCAATAAGGAGAAATCCAACCAGTGGACATTTTCGTAGCTGGTTTACCACATATTAAACAAGTACGTCTAGAAATATCTTCATACTTGTCAATGATGTCCTGTACATCTTGAGTGCTAAATTCGTCGTACCATCTAAGTTCTCCGAATTTTTCTTTAATCTGCATTATTCTATATTTAAAGAGATACTTCCAACCATGACTTAATAAAGCTGCACGTATTTCTTTACACATTTGTATACCAAAAGCTTTCCTCCATCCCGGCTCCATTGCATCTAATTCGGTATGACTAGGGATACAATGTAAAAGTTGTAATGGATAATCATTAATCCAATCTAAAAACTTTATACGTCTTTGTAACCATTTTGCATGTACTACACTTATAAAGTGATTAGCATCTGGATTATCTTCCCAGTCTTCAACAATTAAATATGGGGTTCTTTTATCTTCCCAACCTGTTCGGATTATTTTACCTTTACCGTAGTTAGAAATTGGAATAGATAACCAAGGTTTATAATGTTCATCACATACTTCCAAACAATCATTCTTGACCCTAATAGTATAAAGATGACCATCGACTTCTCCATAACCAACAAGCCTCTTGTTTTTATCGTCAGTTATATGAAGAATAAAACTGTCTTCAGTATGTTGCCACCATTTGCGATGAAACTCGATTATTTTCCAGTTATTATAATGAAGACCAGTAAAACGATTACGAGGATAAAGAAAAGGAAAACGTATACAAAGTATAGTACTTTTTATATACCTTCCTAATTTAAGCATTTCTCGTAATTAACGATTTGTTCCTTACACATATTTATCTCAATTTGAGTATAAGCCTGTGCTTTCTCTAACTTTTCAAGTTGTTCTCTTAATTTAGGTAAGAAATCATCAATAGCCTCCTCTTTAGTAGTAAATACATAATGATTAACAAATGTAGAAGTTTCATCACTTAATTTCCATCTTGACATAGCAAAGGATGGATCATTATCCGAGCCCACGATTTCTACTTCTCGTGGACCCGTCCAATCACATATCCAGAATTTATCTCCTGGTTTCAAATCATTCAACCAGACTTTCATTTTGCTTAAATTTCTTTAAATCTTCTTCAGTATAATTATGATTAGAACAATTAGGACTATACATTCCTAATGATAATTGTTGATCAGTTATTATTCTAGAAACCTCGTCAAATGATATTGGAGTAAAATTATTATTATCTACTCCTACGTCATATTGAGTTGGAAAACAATGAACTAACCTTCGAGAATCTAATCCAACATTAGAGCGAGGATTACTATGAACGTGTCCAAATAGTTGCCATACTGCATCCAAACCTTTATAAGCTCCTCCAAAACATAAGAAAGGATAATGATTCATATAGATACAAGTCTTATCAAACCATACTTTCTTTTGCGGAGTTACTTCTTTAAAAAGCTTACGCATACGCTCATTACCAAGAAAACGATCATCATGGTTACCAAATATAAGAATGATTTCACCATTCAGTTGTTCGCGAATACGTTCCCAGTAACCGATAGTTCCCCAAGCAAAGTCTCCGAGATGATATACTAAGCCATCTGTTGGAACTTTCTTGTTCCAGTTTTCAATTAAAACTTTATCCATCTCTTCTGTACTCGCAAATGGGCGCGCACAATACTTTATAATATTGGCATGCCCAAAATGAGTATCAGATGTGAAAAAAGTTTTCTCTGCATTAAATAGGTTCATAATCTATGAGATTTTCAGGATACTTATCAAAGTATCTAAACATACTTAATATATCTTTCTGCCTAACTTTAGCTCCATCATAGATAACGAATGTTTGTACAATTCGTCCATTTAATGAGGCAAGCGCAGAAGCAATAGAGTTGCGAGTAGTACCGGAATAGAAAGAATCGTCTAAGAAAATGTAATCAGTAGTTGCTAATTTCTCTTTAAAGATTACTGGAACCCCTCCTTTACGAAGACCTCCACTAACTAAGATTACATCACTAAAATTTTGGTACAAATCTAATCCATAAGCGGAAAATAAAGCATTTCCAAAATTACCAGATAAGATTACGCCAAATCGTTTACCTTCTATTTTACTATACACAAAACTTATAAAGGCTTCCAAAATATTCTGATCACCTCTAATCATAGCATCTAAAGCATCAAAGAAAGGTTCCCCTTCTGGATGCTGTCGCAGAATTTCTGCAATCTTTTCATTTAATCTGTTCATCGTTTTAATTTATAATCTGTTATTATCTTTTCATATGGTTCATATTCCGATAAATCATTATCATCATCAAATTCTGTACCACGATAAGGACTCCAAGAGTATTCGAATCCATAGTATTTACCGTCAAAAGTAAAGACTACGAATACATTTTGATAAGATTTTTCTAAGTCAGTATAAGTAGCTTCTTCATGTACTTTCTTTATCTTATGTTCTTCACAATACTCTTTGAACTTCTTATATACTTCATCATAGCTATCTTTATCATCAACTTCAAATGGTAAATCATCAAGATCTTCCCACTCGTAGTCTTCATGCATCACATAACTAATAATACTATATGGAAATTTCATTTTTTAACTATTGAAATTTTAACTTGTAATGGTGTATCTTTCCATTCTTGTTGTTCAATAAAAGAAGGTAATTCAGTAAAAGGAAATACTTTTCCTAATTCTATACTAGCACCTCCATTTAACCATCCTGTTTTGGCTCTTTCAGGTTTCTTGTCAAACAACCATTTATTTCCGCCTTTATCTGTTACAATCCAAGCCATATTTTTAGTAATTTTATTTTGATGTTTAGCCACCAAATTTTAAGCGTTAATATCATTGTCTAACCGTAATTGTTCGGAAACTAATCCGAGTTCTACAAACTTATCAAATACTTGACGAGCTAATTTCATAGCTTCTGGATGAGGTTTATTACCTTTACTTACCCAAGCACGTAACTTAAAGAAATGTATCCAATCACTAATGAATGCTGTATGATATAACTCAGTTTGTAAATCCATAGGTAGAATATCTCGAGCCTCTTCTGGTTTAGCACCTTGTTCTATAAGATTCATATAAGACCATTCGCAAGCAAGATTAGTAAACATCCAATAATCAAATTTCTTCCATTCTCCATTACCATAATTTGCTAAAGCATGTACATAGCCTAGAAAATCAAGATGTTCACCTTCATAAGGATTTTCTACCCAATCAGGTTTAACAATACCTATTTCATTTCCGAATTTATCTTTACTAAAGTTACAATAACGAGAACTTCTCTCCATTATACTGTCTTTACGATGTCTATTAAATTCTGCAGAAATAGCTCTTTGACAAGTAAAATGAACAGTTATACGTTTCTCGTGCTCTGGATAAGGATTCATAACAGAATGGTCAAGAATCTTTTCTCTAGTTTTTACATCAAAATTCTCAACAATAACACGTAGGTTAGTTGTTATAAAATATGCTGTAGATGGACCATATTGTGCTACAAATTCATACATCCATTCAGAGTCTTTAGCTTGAGCAGCTACATCAAAGTGTTTTTCAACCACTTTAGAATAAGGATTTCTCTTAAAGAATCGTACATCATCTGTATGTACCATATAATAAGGATCATAGATTGGAGAACCAATTATGTATACTAAATAAATAGTACCATGCTCAAGAGGAGCATTATGTTCTCTCTCCATTAATCCTTCTACAAAAGTTTGATAAGAGTAGTCTGTAATTAAATTTTCACTTGCCCAACAGGCTCTTCCTACTCTCTCAATTTGTTTATAAGCGCCGACTAGCCCAGGCTCTTGCTGAACTAGTTCGGCGTTAGATATTAGAATTTTCATTCCTCAACAATTGCTATATCGTCTACTGTCCAATCTGAAGCGTCATTTCTCATCTGATCCAATAATATTTTCTTATACTCGGAATCCGGTTTAGAAACTATTTTAAGTATTTCATCAGGTAAAAAACGTTGTAAACGAACATCTGCTTCATTAACTAATCTATTCTCATGTTTTAGTACATCTACTGTAAATGTCTTACTGAGAGTCATACTTACAGTAACCTCATATGGCTCTGCAAGAGGTTGATTATATGGAGCATCAGGATCGTTAGCTGCTCCAGGAGGATAATTATCCATTTAGACTATCAATCCATTGTTTAATTCCCTCTGGTGATTTAACACCAGTAAATCTAGCAATTTCTCTTTTTTCTTCATCTATAGCAATAAATGTAGGAAGACTACGTACATTGTAAGATATACATAAATCTTCTTCAGTATCAGCATTTACTGGAGTATATTCTATTCCAGCTCTATCCAAATTAATTGTGAGAACTTTACAAGGTCCACACCAATCAGCATAAAACTTTAAAAACTTCATTTCTCCATCATTTTACGACTATATAAAATATCTTTATGATATTGCTGTTTTGACATAGTTTGATAATAGAAGTTAGTATTACCTCTAAAAGGTTTTAACAAATAATAACCTCTTGGATAAATCTCTTGATAATACTGTTCTCTACCTTCTTGAATAGCCTTTTTCCATAAATAAGATATTCCTTCATTAGTTTCCTTGAAATTTGTAACATATGTTATAATTGCAAAGATCAAGCAACAATATCCCACCATTTCTAAATTATCTATCATGCCTAAGTGATATTATTATAATAGCTAATATGCTTATAATAAATAAAGCAATGATATCTCCTATTGGTATCATCCTTTAATGGTATCAAATGCTTTATGACAAGCTTTCTTTAAGTCGGAACCTTTCCAACTCCAATCAGGGTGGCCTTCATCAGGTAATACGTCTAATAAATAATCCTCAACTTTATTATAGAAATGTTCAGCATCACTATCTAACCAACCCCATTCTTGCATTTCATCTGCATATAGAGTAAAATGCTCTTTATAAGCTTTTAAAGATATATTTCCACCTTTAGTTTCAACTGTTACAGTCATGGTTGTAAACAAGTTATACCGTTACGTCTAAACATCTTAACACATTTATCGTCATCATCTATTGCGAAGAGAACATTATATTTCGGAAGAATAAATGTTTCTAGGATTTTCTCCTTAAAGGCATCACCCTTAGTAAAGTCACTAGCTCCTCTCATATAAAGTCTATCATAAGGAACATTATAGGTCTTTAACCACTCTTCCGTAGCTTCACGACCATCTTCTCTTCTTCCTGTGAGAATAATGACATCACAAGTGCCAGTCATTTTCTGTGCTCTAACAATAGAGATTGGTCCTGCAAGAGGTGTATCATAGATAAGTTTTTCTTTCCAGTCTCCTTCGTAAAAAGGTCTTTTAGTAAGATTGGCGCAAAGCGTGGAGTCCATATCGACAACGATGCAGTCTCTTTTATCCTTATCATAAGTTCTCATATTATAGAATTTGTCTTCTATTTCTTTACAAATAATAAAATGACGATAACGTTTCCAAGTAGCTCGGATAATTTGTTCTCCTATAGGATTAGGACGCATAGCATCGCGTCTAATACATTCTTCTACAGGGGTGAAGAAATCTTTATACTCAATTTCATATTGTAGTTGTGGGTATGTTTGATTATGAGTCTTAATTATTCCTTCATAGAATTCCCAATCTTTTGGATTAAGGTTCATATTATCAATAACAATATCCCAACCTTTTTGCATCATATCACCTAAGAAAGATGCTCTGAGAGTTTTCATAATACCAGTATTCTCTCTTTCAGGAACCCAGTATTCTCCCATCATATTTCTCATATCGTCCCAATTGAAACGAACACGAGTCTTTGGGCTTTCTTTTGCCCATTCTTTTGCCCAGGTACTTTTACCACTTCCCTGAATTCCTCGACAAATAATTAGTTTATTCATTGATGTTTACTTTAAGTACTGGTACCTGCAATTGTTGCATAAATGGTACCAGATAATTATTAACAAAGTCTTCAAGTCTTTCGTCCTCTAGACGAGGATCAATCTCTATTTCAATCTGCTTGGTCAAAGGGGCGGAATCCTGGATTGGTTCTCCCTTCATGTTCAATATCATACTTTGCAGTCTTTAAAAATTCACACATAAAATTGGCAAAAGATTGTGCAATAACTTCTTCCTGTTCATTGTTCATCATAAAGTTAAATGAATGAAACATTTCATGGAAGAAACTATTAACAATCTGGTCCTTTGTAAAATCGTGCTTTAAAGAATCTGTAATAGGAAATTTATGAGCTATAGTAATCTTAGCCTCAGCTGGACTATGTAATCCAAATACAGGATTGTCATCTTCATCCCTTACAATTTCTTGTTGCACTACTTTGTATTCCTGACCGCCAATAGTAAAGCGATCAGGAATTTGAAATTTATCGAATAATGTTTCCATTAATGTACCCAATGGTCGTTTATGTCTACATCTGCACCAAGATGTAATCTCTTACAAAATGGTTTTGCTCCTTCTTCCATGAACTCAATAAGTTTCTTTGCAACTTCATCTGCCATCTCTTGCGGGCATTCGAGATTAAATTCATCATGAACAGGAACACACATCTTTACAATATTCTGATAATTATTCTCACATATCCACCTAAACAGTTTAATTGAAGCAAATTTGAAACACATTGCACCTCTATTTTGAATACGATAGTTAATAGAGTTCTTTTCCCATTGAGATTTAATGATAAAGAATTTCTTAACATTTCGTACTGTTTCACATTCAGGAGCATCACGTTTCATTTCTCGATAGTAATCCCAGAATTCAGGGTCTTGCATTTTAGCCTGCATTTCTCTGATGAATTTAAGTTCTGGAATATGAGCTCTATGGCGAGTTTGAGGATTCATAAGAACATATCCATCTCTCATAACTGCCATTCTACAATACTGTTGATAAGATGCTACACCTGGGAAACCTTCCATGAAATTATCATAGATTTGTTTGGCTTCCTCTAATGGTATACCCTTATTGTTAGAAATAGTATTGAAATCGCCACCATAATTAATAGCAAATTCAATACCTTTTGCTTCCTGTCTATAATCAATACCTCCTTCTTTAGCACTTGCTTTAGAAAATGCTTTAACATCTTCTACTGGCAAATCGGAAGGAATATATTGAGAATAAGACATCTTAGCAACCAGACTATGAACATCACCACTACCATTAATAAATAGATCAAGCATAGCTGGGTCATTTGCAACACTAGCAATGATGCGAGATTCTTGTGATTGATAGTCTGCGGAGATCCAGGCATTTCCTGGAGCAGAAACGAAACAAGCTCGTGTTTCCGGATCATGTGGAATATTTTGAATATTTAAATCGTTCTGACCACCTCCAGAGCTTACTCTACTGGTATCAGTTCCGATTGGGTTAAGTTCGGGATGTACTCTACCATCCCCTTTGTTTATGGCGTCTAACCAGTTTTGTCCAAAATTACTTACAACCTGTGCAGCTTTTCGATACTCTAAATAAATAGGAATAATTGGGAATTTATCTTTTTGAGGCTTAAGAATAGTCTTGTCAATAGAATCTTTCTTCTTCTTTGTTTTCTTATCAAAAGTTTCAGTTTGAATACCTAATTTCTTAAACAGACCAATTACTTGCTCAGGACTTCTCCAGTTAACTTTACACTTACGTCTGGTATCAAAACCTTCGAATAAGTCTCCTTGTAGATTAACTGTAGTATAGCTACCTTCTACTTTTCTTCGATAAGCAGCTACTTTTTTATCACTCCAAGCTTGTTCTAAGTCTTCTTTAGGATATCTTACAAAACCTTGTTTTAAGAGTTTTTTTTTAAGTTTCTCTATTGCAATATCGTTTCCTTCCTCTTCAAGTTCGGGATAACGAAGTTCATAATCCTCATCTTGTTTAGATTCCCATTCTACTACCCATTCATTTAATTTCTCTTCTGCAGCTTTCATATTGGCTAAGTCTTTTTCCATCTTAGCCTTCCATTTGTCCACACTTAAGAGTACTCCACAATATTGGAAATATGCAAGACCCTTAATAAACTCACATTCAACATACATAGCTGTTTGTAATTCTTGAGCATCAAGAATTTTATCCATTTCATTCTTAATGTCCTCGATATACATAACATCACCTGCAGCATAGACTACAACTTCCTCAGTAAGACCTTCATTAATAATCTTACCTCGAACACTTTTATCCAAGTCTATATCACAATAGTTATGACAAGCAGCTTTAAGAGAATATCCAGCGTAAATCGGATCTTCTCCCTGGTCTAAGAACATAGCAACTAAATCTTCATGACTATAACCAAGCCATATAAGTTTCTGACCAATATAACCATCCCATACGTGTTTAGGCCATATATTGACGGAATATAAGAATCTAAGGTCAAACATTAAGTTCCAACCTAAGAAAGTTAATTCATCATCCTCTAGAAACTCTTTTAGATATGCTCGCTCTTCTGTATTCATGGTAGTCCAATCAAAAACTACCTGATGTTTTTTAGTACCTAATTGAACAGTGAGAATTTTCTTAGTGTGTTCATCAAGACCTGTGGTCTCAGTATCTAATTGAATTAGTTTACCAAGACTACGAAGAATATTTATAGCACCATTGAAAGAAATTTCATCATATCTGGTAGAACCAAATAAGGTTTTATTCTTGCTTACGAGATATATCATTATAATACAGTAGAGTAAAAGCATTACGCTTTATTTCGTAATCCTTAAACGATTCATTAAAGAATCTAGGATCAAATCTACTTGTAATGATATGACAGCCATTTACTGTTGGAACTACTGCATAATGGGTACCTCGATTTTTCTTTACATACTCTATAATGTCAGTAACATTATCAGGTTTACGCCCATCAGCATCAATCATCCAAAGTTTATCTCTAGAAGGAGCTCCAGCTACTACAGAGTCCATAATAGCACGAGATTTAGTTGTATGATGCTCAATACATTCCGCCAGTCTTTTTATACACTCAAGTTGACACTGGAATATATTCTTTCTATTTAATTCTATATAACAACGAGCATTGATTTTGTCACAAATCTCCTTTATAAAAGGAGTAACTCTATCAAACTCTTCTAAACTAAAGACGTAAAAGGTTCTAATTCTACGACAATTATCATGAGAACTAGCAACCTTTACTCCGTCTTTATTACGTTGCATAATAGAAATATAATAGAATTCTCCAAATTTGTCAAACTCTAATGTATTTCGTATTAACTCAATGTTGTCTACCATAACGCTTTTAGTTTATTTCCAAATCTTCTTTGTAATTTATTTAACGCACCTTCTTTAATTTGTCGTATTCTCTCTGTTCCTACACCATACATCGCTGCAATAGTTTTATGAGGAACAGGTTCTATTCCTAATCCAAAATACATAATGAGAATATCATGCTCACGCACTGTTAATTTATCGAGATAACGATGAATTTCTTCAGAAACATATTTCTTATTTACCTCATCTTCAAGAGGAGGTTCACCATCAGGAATAATATCACAAACTTGACTATTGTCTTCGTCTCCTCCAATAAAGTCATCTACCGAGACTAATTTATTAGAGAATTGAGCAAGATAATCAATTTGATCACGAGGTATTCCAGTCATTTCCGAAATCTCTTCGGAACTCGGATTACGATTATTCTTTTGTAAGAATTGACTGGTTGCTTCAAGAATACGATTTACTAAGAGTTGCTGAGACATAGGTAGTCGTATCTCACGACCATTCCAATATATGGTTTTATAAATTGCTTGTTTAATCCACCATACAGCATAAGAAAGAAAAGTAACTCCTCTAGAAGGGTCAAATTTATCTACGGCTTTAATGAGTCCTTCATTGCCTGCTGCTATTAAATCCATCAGATCTATTCCACGATGCTGGAATTGCTTGGCAATTGTGACTACAAATCTAAGATTAGATTGAACTACCTTATTCTTAGACTTTTCGTTACCTTCATGTGCTTCTAAAACAAGTTTAGCTATCTCAGGACCTTCTAAAATCTTATACTTAGAAATATCCTTGAGATAGCTATTTAATAGTTCATTTGACCTATCAGTGAAAATTACTTTCTTACTCACCTTCCTTTACTTCCTCAGCCACTGGAGTCTCTTCTTTAGGTGCAACAGCGTCCACCATCTCACGAGGAGCGTTAAGTCCGATGCGAATAGAAAGAACTGATAAATAAGCCTCCATAGCCTTTAACTGAGCAATTAGTAAGTCTTTATTAAGGTTATCTACAGTCTTAATTTTCTCTTCATCTAAAATAAAATCTTTGAGCTTGTTAGCTCTTTCGTTTACCTCAGTAAACTCCTTTAAAAGTCTTTCAAAAACTTCTTTTTCCATAGTTCGTAACGTTACAAAAATTAAATATAAAATCTACTACCATAAATATCTATTAGATTATTCTCATCTTGTATATTACTCTTATAAAGATAAATTACCAATATAAAAAGTGTTAAAGAATCAAATATCAAGATAAAGAGGCTCATAGACCATTTGATATGAATCGTTTAGTAACGATACGTTAGCCATAGTCGTGCCATCTATTTCTGTTACTTGATGATTACCTTCGTGTATATGTCCGCAGAAATAATACTTCGGTTTAGTTAATTTAATGGCTTCAGCGAGAACCTTATTTCCAGCATTTACAGGCTCAGTTGGATGCCACACATTAGGTGGAACGAGTCCGAGATTGTTGATGTCTGCTGCGTCATGGGATATAACAATATCACACCCTGTTGGTATGGATTTGTACAACTCTTGCAGTGTTTCATCTTCCCGCATAAATGCCCAATTTCCGAATATGTGACAGTAAGGTGTTCCAAATATTTTGTACTCTTTTCCTTCATTGTCTGTATAATGTTTTGGATAATCACCTGGCATGTATTCAAGTTTCCCATCAGACTTGAAATATAATTCAGTAGTGTCACCTCCAGTCCAATGTCCGTCAAATACAAAGTCATGATTTCCGCCTATAAAGAGAATTTTATCACCAGGCCAGTTAAGAGCCCAATACATAAATTCTGTTTTAAGCCATTTTTTAGACTGAGGAATGTTCCTCTGCATACGCAAAGGAACAATATCCCCACAAATAAGAGTTATTTCTGCAACTTCGTGTGCATCAGGTAATTCACCATGTAAATCACTCATTACACATATTTTCATTCTGCTGCTTCTTTAACTTTAGTAAAATATTCTACTAATTCTTCTTCAGACATATCATATAAGAACTCCAAGTCGTCATCATCAGATATGAAATCTAAATCAACTAATTCGTCCCATAGATGATCCATAAATCTATCAAAGATAGTTTCTGCTTCTATGTTATATTTCTGAAGAACATTGGCTTCCTCATCTGACAATTCTATTAAATCAAAACCTAAATAGTCAAGATCGTCCCAACCTTCATTAGTTCCGAAATAAAAGGAATCATACCATTCACCCCAAACTTTCTTAGCTGCCATATAGATGCGTTTAGCATCTTCACCTAGAACTTCAATAAAATGTACGTCAAATTCGTCAGCCCAACACATTTGACTGTTAATTAAATATTTCATGCTTCGTCTTCAATATTAGATTCACCTTTATCAAGTTGTTGTTGTTCTTTATTCAAGAACTTAAAACACTTCAACTTAAAGGCTGCTGGTTTCATATTATCTATTTTGATCACAACACCCTCGTTAGGTACCTTATTGTTACAGTCGGGTGAATCACACTCCATATTGAAAGCTTTATCATTTGCGAGGCGATCAATGAAGTTTTCACTAAAATGTACATCAGGATTGAGATCAGGATATAAATCGCGTGCCTTACCATAATATAATTCTGTTACTGGGATTAAATCATGTTCCTTGGACCATATTTGAACCTCCCTTGGAGAGAATTCAAATACTTTACCATCTACATTAGTATAGGTAAGTCTATAAATACGTATTCCGAAATTTCTACCATATTGATATGGTTGAGCTTCTGAAACATCTGGAACATAACCATAATCATAACCTTTTTGTATAAATTTATTTCCAGGAAGATAACCAATTATTTCATAATAAGCCGTCATACCCTTCTCAAGTCTAGGTCTAATAATTTTATCAGCCTCTTCCCAAATATCAAATCCATAGAAACCAGGGGTTACATTAGGATTGTAAGTAGGATTCTTAATTACGGTACGAGAAGCATATAAATAATCATATATTCTCTCATTAAGAGTAAATGTATAAGTAGACTTCTTTAATAACTTATTAACAGGATTTACAAAACATTTGTTAATAATATTCTGCCAAATCCATGCTATAACTCTATCTCTTTTAGGAACAGGTGCTAGACATTGAACATACGCAGAAATACCTGAAGTACCATGTACCTTAGTTGAAATATGAATTAAAGAGTCTGGTGTTATTACATAAGGACATTTCTTAATAATAACTGTGTCGTAATGGAATCTAAACTGGTCTTCGAGGACTCTATTGAAACCTTTTGCTTTCTTTTTAGGTTTCGATCCAGACCCTTGGCTTTGATTATTTTCTTGGACAACATACTTCTTATTAATCCAAAATTCTTTGTCACCATCTAGTACAGCATCAAACTCTGTACCATCGATAATCTCTATATCTTTATTTGTTACAGAAGTAATGAAATTTGATAGCATTACTGCTGGTAATAAGAAACCTTCTGAGATAACGTCTTGCAATTTGATTGCTTTAACTCTTCCGTTATCATCAAACATTCCAGTTTCTTGTGGATTAGCATTTAATTCTCCATGTCTGAATAGATTATTAAAGCTTAAAAATTGTGGGTTAATCTTACACCCTGCTGGAAAGTAAACATACAGTCCAGGTTCGGAATTAATTCCGACTAAGATTGTGAAACCATCAACAGTTGCACACTTAAGTCTCTCCACACTTGGCTTTGGGTGTGGAGAGAACTCTTTGATGTTGACGATCTTGGCTAAGTAATTAACATTAGCCTTCTTACTCTTACCTAAATTCATTAATTAATTTTAATACCTGTAGAAGTTTCATAGTTAGCGTTAAGGGTTTCTACAGCACTACCCATAGCCTCATCCATAGTAGCATACTTAATTTGACTATCGCCAGTTGCACTTCTAAATGCTGATACGGCAGTATTAACCATATCATAATTAGAAATCATGGCACTCTTTGTAGATACACCACGAGTCTTAATACCAAGAGTATCTGCGTCATGAACATTGGTTAAATCTGCTCCAAGATAAACAAATGACCAACCGAATTCGGTTTCCATTTCCTTAATCCTTGCTTTAACGCCAGCACCTGTAGAATGACGAGAGCAATTCTCACCACCATCAGTCATAATAACCACCATAGTTTTCTCAGGTCTCTCAGCATTATCAAGATTCATATTATACTCATGAGTTTTATCAATACCAAGAGTAATTGCGTCAAATAACGCTGTACCTCCACCTACTGAATAGTTAAGCTCTGAGTCTATATCGTGTACATCTTTACCTATACATACAATTTCTGGATAACTATTAAAGTCAATCACAGTAACTGTACAACTACCATTCTCATTAGCTTTTTGTTCATCCACTACTCTTTTGAATCCACCGATTACATCTGCTTCAGAACCACACATTGATCCACTTGAATCAATAACAAAACATACATGAATAAAATTTTCTTTCATAATTACCAATCAAATATATAACCGATATAATTAGTCTTCATAGCATAATCGTATAATGCCTTATATGGATCTGATATTCCTGCAGCGTCTAGAGCTTCTTGAACTTCTCCTTCGCTCCATCCAATCCAATCCGTAATATCTGTAAAGTATATAGTTTCATATTTATATTCTCTATTATCATCATACATTTCAAATATTTCACAAGCTTCATCTTTACCTGTGTGATCTAAAACGTATGGAGAAATTTCGAATAAACGTGATTCTTGCATTGCTCCCAAAGCTTCTGCATAATCTATCTTTTCTTCATTTACTAAGGTTTGGATATCCTTTTTAAATGCTTCTCTATTAGCTTCTCGTTCTTTACGTATATTAGCTAATAGTCGATCAATCATAGTTACATTCTGGCTCATATGGGTCTACCGTACAATCACGGTCGTTACAATAATTACGGATACTCCCGTCAGGTCTTTTCTCCTCACGGAAGTATCCACAATGATAACAATTAGGCATCTTCGTTAGTCTCTTGGATATCGTTAATTCCTAGGAATTCTGACCCTAAATCATCATCTTCCCAGCTGTCAATAAACTCATAATCACCCGTTTTAACTTTTTCTTCAGCTTCTTTCTCATCCTCTGCTTCAACTTCACATTGGGTAAGTCGAGTGATTGTAGCCTTCTCTTTAAATTCTACTAAATACTTCATAGTACTAATTCTCCACTTCTAAATAAATCCTCTTGTAATTGATAACCTAATAGAAACCATATCTGGTTTTCAATTCTTTTTAAGCAAATTTCCTTACCAATTTCTTCATTATAATTGGCAGGATCAACACAAGTTGTAGATTCACGTAATGTAAATCCATTTTTCATTCGTACTGTAACATAGGTACAAGGCTTGCCAAAATCGTCAAGTGTACGAACAATAACGTCTTGCATGTTTTCTTTAACCTGTTCAGGTGTTACTGTATTCTTCATACTCTTTCAATATTTGTTATTTCTGGATCTTCCATCTCACCCTCTTCCGAATCTTGTACTACTTCATCGTATGTATCAGCTAATACTAATTCAGAAGCCTCATCAGCATCATCAGCCTCTACTCGGAAAGTTGTTTCATGTTCCACTACTCTGTGGAGAGTTACTTCATAAGTCATCCCTAAATGCTTTAAATGCTGGTTGAAGAGGAATACCATCATCACTATAATAGAAGAACTTACATTCTCCTATATGACCATTATATTTCTCTTCAAAGTTAATCCAATATTCTTGTTTCTGTTCCCTATCTCCGAATGGTTTTGCTTTAAATGTTCTGCCATCAGGCATTTGCATTATAAAGACCATATCTTCACTTCCGCGGAGGCCTGCTTCTTTACCTACAACTTTAAAGCAATCATCCTTATAAACTTTAATTTTAATCATATCATTAGTACGACCATTAGGTTTATAAGGTCTTTCTGGGTCTCTAATAACTAATCCTTCCCAACCTTCTGAAACATATTCGTTGTGAAGTTTCATCATATTATCCCAACCACTTACTTCTACTTGTGGTACAAATTGTATTCGGAGTTCATTGTCTTTAAACATCCTGTCTGGTTCCCAACCTATTTCAGAACCATACTCTTTAAGTTCAGCAGTTATAGATTTCATCTTAGCTAAACGAGACTTAAATGGATTGTTTAAATCTACAATATCATACCAATAGAATTGTAAAATCTCCAAGTCTTTTGCAACTTTCTGAGTTCTCGCAATAGAATTGATTTGTTGTAGAGTATAACCATGATGATAACATTCTCCATCTAACATCAGTCCTTCATTGTTTTTGAACAATTTAATAAGAGCAGGATGTGTTAAAATTTCAACCATAGCACTATCATAGTTAGTAGCACCACGAGAAGAAGTGTGTAATTTACCATCATCTCCAAGGTAGATAATACAACGAAGACCATCAATCTTTCTAGAAGCTATCCACTTCTTATTAAAAATATCAGTCTTTGTTACTTTATCTGCCTGTTTTGCGAGCATTGGTTTAACAACCCCATTGGTACCAGCAGGAGCGTTACCAAACAGTTTATATAATTCTTCAGAACTGTAGTTATCAATCTCATTTTCTAATTCAATATAACCCTTGTCTTTGTAGCCTTTAACTAAAGCATTAAATTGGAGTTCTACTTGCTCATGAATATTGCGAGTAGCCTTACCTCTGTCTACAATGATTTCAGGTTGTTTAGTCATTTTTCCTTCAAATTGACCAGTATATCTATAGATAGTATAAATACGAGTAGCTTCATTTCCCTCGTAAGAAATTTCAACTACTCGTATTTTACCTTTAGAATCTTTAGACACTAGTGTCTTGAAGTCTGTATTCATTAGCCCTGCCAAACGTAAAGCTCAAAGTCTTCTGCAGATAACACAAGAAGTGTACCCACATTAGTATCTAAGAATATTTCTACATGACATTGCTCAAGTTGTTCATCAACGTTTGGAATTCTATTCTTAAGATAAGTTGACATTATATCAGCAATAGCTTCATCAGTATTATCAAGACATACTAACTTATCAGTATCTTTAAAGAATTTGGATATTTCTTCCCAAGCATCACCAACTGCTTCTTTAATAACGTCTAAATTAGCAGGTTCTACAGCATTCTCAATTTGAGTCCTAACCATTTCGTTAATAGTATCCTTTAATTCTTCCTTAGAATCTTTAACGAATTCTTTACGGTCGTCTTTAACATACTCCCATAAATCTTTAATGGTTACCATAGGGATAACATTGTCATTTTCATCCCACATACCTGGGTCTTTATCACCTCCAGTATAATCACCATCATTGTCAAAGTCTTCTTCTATATTGTGATACTCAAAAACCCACCAAGAAATAGTATCACAACCATCTTCATTGAAATAGGCTTCCCATAACCAATCGAAATAATATCCAGGAGTTTCACTTAATGGTCCTTCTGTAATATCTATTCCCATTTCGTACAACTGATTTTCTACTTTGCGGAAGCGAATGTACTTGACAATAATGTCCTTAAATTTTTCGTAAGTAATCATAACTTTTGATAAGCATTTCTAAGAAGAGCGATATATTCTTCGCCATTCTTAATTTTTGGAAATTCATCTCGATTTGCAACAAAATACTTGTTAGGACTCTTTGCCTTCTTTTGTTGTCTATACTCGTTATAACGAGCTAATAGAGCCTGGAACTCATAGAATTGGTCCCAGGTCTCTAATGAGTCTAATAGATCATCTGCCTTTAAAACGAAATACCTACAATCATCGTTTTGAATTTGTTGCAGATAATCCTTTTTAGTTGCGTGTAAGGTCATTTTACACCAGAGTGTCCAAATCCACCAGCACCTCTCTCGGTTTCATCTAAGGTTTCTACTTGTTCCCAAGATATTTGTTCATACTTGGCAATAACCATTTGTGCAATACGTTCTCCTGGCTCTATAACAAAGTCTTCTTTACTTGCATTGTAAAGAATAACTCCTACTTCACCACGATAGTCTGCATCAACTGTACCTGGAGCATTAAGAACTGTAATACCTTTCTTTAAAGCAAGACCGCTACGTGGACGGACTTGTGCTTCATATCCTGGCTCAAGAGCGATAAATAAACCAGTTCCTACTAACATTCTATCTCCAGCTTTTAATGTTACAGGACCTGTAAGATTTGCTCTTAAATCAAATCCTGCACTCATTGGTGTTGCATATTCAGGTAACTTATTGTTACTCTTATTTACTACTTTTACTACCATTTTTAGATGATTTTTGAGGTTCGTCTGGTGCTTCTACTTGAGAAGGACCGGCTGATGTAACAATCTGTTGAGGTGTAGGAGCAGTTAACTCCTTGGTAGAATCTACAAAGTCTAATAATCTCCAATTACTTCTTTTAAATTGAGAAGGATGAATTGGAAATTCTGCAAGATTAGATCTGCTACAAAATAAAGCAAAAGCATAATCAACAATTAGTTCAGCAGTTTTATTAAAATTCTCCTCAGCATTAGTTGTTAAATTGAGAACAACATCATCAATGGTTAAGTCAGGACAATTAAATCTTGCTGGAACATAATTCTTATCGTCTGTATAAATACAAACAATTTTACTAAACTTTCTTTTCATATGGTTCTATTCCATAATCATAAAGTACAAAAGCTTTCCTACAATCGAGGTCAGCCCAATCTGGCTCAATTATGGCATTTTCAGCTAATTGAGTATGTCCGAATATTTGATAAAGATCTGGAATATGTTTAGAAAGAGCATACTCTCGTACATCTCCCCAAACACAACTACCTGCTTCTGACCATCCTCCTCTAAAAGGAGAAACATTCATTAAAGCTTGATGATCAAAAGGAAGATTATTTAAATCTTCTAAAGTCAGATTGTTTGATTCTAACCACTTAGGTAATACACCAGAATGTGAGAATAAATATTTACCTTCTCTATGAACCAATTTAATGTTCATTTGTTGCATATAATCTCGGATTTCAGTCTTATGCCAATAGTCTACTCTATCAGCCATATCCCCTACGAGATAATTTCCGTCATGATTACCAAACAAACAAACAACTTTATCTTTATGTTCAGTTACAAAAGGTACTAATTCATCACGTAATCTATGTCTAGAAGTATCTTGACTTACCTCGTATGAATAAGGATCATGATAATCTCCTAAAAATATTACTTTATCAAATTCGTCAATATGAGAGCAAGGTTCTATCCAGAAATTTCTCCCATGTACATCAGGTATGATTAACAACTTCATATCCATAACTTTTTAGAAGTTCTATATCATCCATATCTTGAATATCCCACCAATCTTGACCGTCATCGTCTTTCTCAGATAATGATTCACCATACCAATCCCAGTTGTCAACACCTCCACACTCAAGAGCATGCAATTTCCAACTATTCCTCAGAAGACTCGCTAGTTTCTTGGCTGGTATTTGTATTGTTGGTTCCATTTAATAACCCTTCTGGATAAAGTTTCTTTCTAAATATATCTCTGATGCTGGTAGCTATATTCTTTATTGTGGGAACTTTTCTATAATAAGGAATATAATCTAATGTATACATAACTATCAGTCTAATAGTTCTGCTGTGAGGTTGTTTAAAAGCATGCTTGTATCCTGCTACAAATGCATCAAACTTTTCTTTATCACCCTCTGCGTAACGTTTAGCTACGTCACTAACTTCTTCAACGTCTTGTTTGTAAAGCTTATTAAAATAAACTTCTAATTCCTCACGCCTCTTCTTCAGTTCTATCGTGTCCATCTTCTATTGGATTATAGAGTACCCAATGATCTAAAACTATCTTTAAATAATCTGGAGCGCATGTTTTATCCTCTACATAGAAAGGTTGTACTACATTTAAGTCATTATCTAACAAGACCATAAATTTATTTGCTCTTGTAGCATAATAACTCATTAACTTGTAATATTCTTTTTGTGTAAGATGTTGATCTTTACAAAAAGCTTCTAATTTAACAAGAGGATACTGTTCTAATATTTTCTTGATACCTTCTAAGAAACCAAGGTCATTTCCAGTATAAGCTATTCTTAGAATCATTTCCAGAACCTATAAGTAATATTTTCCCACCTATCATTCTTATCTTTTTTATAAAGTTTCTGATTAGTATTGGGATTTCGTAAGCCTCCTAAATCTTTTTTATATGGTCCGACTTTTATATAGTCAAAATAATCTAAATTTAAATCTGTAGGAATTGTTTCCATTCCAGTATACCAAGCTGTCTTGATATCAGGATAGAATATACTAACATAACGACAAGCTTCTTCAACTTCCTTAGGACCTCCTCCTGAGAAAAGTATACAAGATATACCATCATTACTTTCGATTAATTCTTTTAGTATTTCTAATGTTAATTCTGTTCCTACATCTTCTTGCAAGAAAGGACTATGACATCCTTCACAACGAAATGGACAATTAGAAATTCCGAGTTCCAGAGTTATTTCATCTGGAATCTCGGAAAATACTATGCCTTGTGTAAAATATTTCATTTTACTTCTTTAGAGTAAGTTCTCTTCTCAGCCTCTATACGTCTATCTTTACCAAAAGATGTAAGAGGTCTTAGATAACCTATGATACGAGTATACCAAGTTATATGTTCACTACCACATTTTGGACAAACCTTGATTGGTGCCTTAACTATATGACCACAGTCTTCACACTTACTATTCGGAATATTAAATGTGAAATAACTTGTTCCCTCTTTAATAGCAAAATCAATTAACTTTAGATATTGCTCTTTTGATAGGTGCTCTTCGAGGTTACAATGTAATGCACTTCCTCCGTCAGTATACTGATAGGTTTGTCGTCCATGTAGAATGAACTTATCAAGTACTGAGGTGTCATCATGAGCATTATAGAAATAAGAATTATATAGATTTCTATCTTCGGGAACCCAATATCCGTCTTCCTTATCCCAATTATAGTTCTTTCCACCTAATCCTTCAGCAGGAACTACCTCAGAATTAAATAAGAAAGGTCTCTTGGTATCATGAATAGAGTGAATAGTATTTTGTTCCTTGATAGTTCCAAGAACTAATTGTAAGAATCCAATATATCCTGGATTATTAGATACTTTATATCCTAAGAACTCAGCAGCTTCATTAAGACCATTAATACCTATAGTACTATATAAGTCTTTAATATTGATATAACCACCATTAGAAGAAGCAAACATTTTCTTGTCTTCCCACTCATAAAGCATTGTCTTATATGCCATATGATATTTATAAACTCTATCTAATATTCCAATTAACCAACCTCTAAATTGAACACTTGTAGTACTATTCCATTCTTTATGATCATAAGCTTTCATAAAGTCTTGAACAATTCTGTTCATATTTAATGTGATAACATTACAAGAACCTGTCTTGATTCCAGTAAGTCCAGAAGTAGGATTGAAAGTATTCTTAGAAAGAGCATTTCTAAGTCTGCAACAACTTGCTAAGCTATCAGCAGAGTCGGAAATATAAGTGAAGAAAGAGTGTCCTTCTGCATACATCTCTGCACAGAAATCTTTATAATCTTTATCTATAATATCATGTCCATCGTGAACCATAGCAAAGGTCTCTACAGGGAAAGTAAGAACTTGTGTAAGTCTTAACTTATTAAACCATTTCATAAAGAACCTTTGTAAGGTGTCTATTGCTTTCCATTCCGGTTGAGTTCCGTCTGGATAATAGAATTCCCCAAATAGAGAATTAAAATAGGTATGATCATAATAACTAACGTTAGTAAAAGGAGACTGATAACTCCTATTACCTGCAGGTTGATTGATACCCCATACAAACTGTTTGAATGCTTCCTTAATGAAGTCACCAACAGTTCTCTTAATATATGCATGTTCATTAGTTACTACAACATCAAGTTTCTCGTACCATTTTGGTCCAAATTCTATAATTATATAATAATTTAACGCTATAAAATATCCGCCTAATGCTACCGCTCCCTTACATTGAGAACTTAATAAGAAGACAAGATTAGTTACTTGTCCACTAAAAGAACGTAAATCATTAGGAGGACCTGGAGTTACTCCATCAATATTACCTACACCCTCTAGCATAAGAGGATATAAGCTTGCTGCCATACAATATTGCTTTAGAACTGAAGTTGATGCTTCGTCGTGAGTATATATAATGTGATGTTCCAAGTCAATTGCATATTGACTAGCTAATTCTGGATACATCTTTTTTAATTGACGTTTCATTCTATAACGTTGAATACCTCTATTCTCACGCTTTCTATCTTCACTTTCTAAAGTTGCAACATTCTTAGATGTTACATTTGCATTTCCATCTGTCTCAGATGAAGTTGCGGCATTTTCTGAGCTGTTGATGTAAGAGTCTTGATATTCAACTTTAGCTAACATTTCTCTATAACGAGATTGCTCACTTCGATAAGCGGCATAACAGTTAGCCACACAATCATAATCAAAATCTCTTAATGTCTCAATAATGCTATCCTGTATTTCTTCAATTGTGATGCCATCCCATACTGGAATCTCTTCCACAACATTATTGATAGCAGTATCATCAACGACATAACATTCACTAGCATTGAACGCTTTTTTAATCGCATTAAAAATCTTACTTTTATCAAATTCTTGTTTTGTACCGTCTCGCTTAATTACTTGCATATTAAATATCCATAATTTCCTTTATAAGAAGAGTCTTCTCAAACTTATTGACAAGATCTTTCTTATCTTGAGTAATTAAATCAGTAAAGGCATTATAGACTGTGAATCCATCTACCTCTTCACCTTGTGTATAATAACTAGAATCCTCATTATAGAATAGATCCTTATATACATTTACTGGTGCTGATTCTGCAATCTTGACTGTACCAAAACCACTATTAAATTTAGAAGTAATACATCTATCTATCCAAAGACCTAAATCTTCATAGATTTCATTTCTATTGAAAGTCATCTTATCCAACTTCTCTAAGGTGGATTTAATTGTATCACTCATTCCCATTAATAGATTAACAGGAGAATAATTAATAGCGGTAGTTGGTTCAAGTTCAGCTACATTTAAGGCATCAGGATTAAACACACATAAGTTTAGACAAGCCATATTCAATGCTCCTGTATACATCTTAACTACTGGCTTGCGAGTATCAAGAGCATATAACATACTCATTACTCTCTTATGATTTTCATATGCATATTCATCGGGCAAAACAGCCTGCACCCAGACTCTATTATAAACAATATCGTCAAAGTTTACCTCCCCACTAGGAGTAAGAGATATTTGATCTGCGGGCTTTACATTAATAATAAATTCTTCAGTATACTTTGACATTCTGTCAAAGAAAGGCTCTACATAGGCCTTAGTAGTAAAGAACTCTTTTTCCTTTATCTTAGTAGCTTTACCTTGTAGTAATTGTTCTACTGTAAGTTCCATTCCTTATAAATACTTTTAATTATTTCGTCTAATCTAACATTCTTATCATATCTCTGTACTCTTACAGAATCTTTTATAATATCGCTCCATGATTCTATTACAAAATGATATATTTCATATTCTTTGTAAGCATCGCTTGGTCGTACTCGAAAGTGCTTCCTCCAAATATACTCAAACTTTTCCATAATTCCAAGTATATTTTTTCTGGGTATATAGTAAAAGTAATCACTACTTGCGACTATTATACCAGCGAAATTATCTGTTCCCTCTAATGATACATCATAGAAGAAATTACCTAAGTACATTAGTAGTTGACAAATGGCTTTAGTGTCACTATCATTCTTGTCGTCTCTCTTATATTCTACTAATATCCAAATATAATTATCTCCCTTTTCATCATAATATCTAATAAGAGCATCGAATCTGCCAGAACCTAACTTCTTTTGACTTTCTATTCGACAATTTCCGAGACTTATTAATGCTCTATTCCAAGCATTCTCGGATACTTTCTCAATGCTTCCGGATGGTATTTTCTCAAATACTTCTGAAGTTGTTATTTCAGGGAACTGCATTTGAATTTTAATCTCCTCTCGGAGTGTTACTTCAAATTAGACGATAAAAAAATGGGGAAGACAGCATCACTGCTATCCTCCCCAACGAATATATGCTGAAGAATTAAGCCTCAATTCCAAAAGCGATATACTTACCATTCTTGGTGTTCTTAGAAGGAGTGTACTTGGCTGTTGCAACAACTGCCTGACCCTCTACAACATCATAAGTAATCACTAACTCGGCGTCACCCTTGTACTCGCCGCTCTTGTAAAGCTCTTTAATTGCGTTCTTAGCATCTGTCTTATTTGTATCTACTGAGCAAACCACAGTCTTGGTAGCCTTATCGAACCACTTGTACTGTCTCTTGGTCTTACGCTTTCCTTCCTCGTTCTTAATGTCCTCGATCTTATAAGGACGCTCACGAGAATCCTTAACTGCTGACTCTACGGTAATCATGAAACCTGCGCCTGGGCAGTTCTTAGACTTCTTAGCGAGATAATCTAACATAAACTCCTTACGGTCACGGTCTGTTACGATTCCGTTCTGCTTCTCTTCCCAGTTCTTGTATGCTTGAGTTGCATCACCCTGTACGTGGAATAAAGTCTCTTCAATCTGTGCTTTTGCTGCTTCTTTGCTCTCGGCTACTACTTCAACCTTCTTAAAATTTAAAATTGTTGTTGACATACTTAAAATTTTTTAAACATATTCATTTGACATATCATCTATCGTGTATTGTGCATCTGTTTCATCACTGATGTATTCAATCATACTACCAAAAGTGTCTGACCCAAAGCACGTATATCTAAAAATATGTTAAAATCTAAAGTATAAAAATTGTTAAAAAGGTACATATTCGTCGAGCAATTTTTTGATGGTCTTTGGAACATCCTTACGCTCGACTCCAAAAGTATTAAACTCCTTACAACCATACATTATGTCTTGACAGACACAAGCTAATGACTTGAGAAAGGTATTCTTCTGCAAATCTGGAAAGTCTTTTCCGATTTTTAGAAGTACATCATAACAAGTGATATTTTTGTCTTTCTTTCTAAGTTCATTAGTTAGAAAACAGACAAGTGCAATTAATGCTAACTTATTATCTGTATTCGTATTTATATAGTGTAAGGAGAAATACTTCTGATATATCCTTAATAACTTATCAAAGCTGATATTTTCCAGGTCGCTCATCTAGACTATAATCATGATAACCTATTTGATAGGCTACATATTTCAGAAGTACTTGGAACTCCTTGAAACCTTGGACTATTTCACCATAAGTAACAGGTTGTACCTTAGTATAGAAATCTGGAATAGTCGAAACGACTAGATAATTAGCTTGTATTTTAGGATTATTTATTCCATGAAACTTCTTTGCACACAACTTTAATAAGTAAAGATACATTGCCATTTCCCTGCTATAATGGAACTTAGCAATATTATTGTCAAATTCAGATAAGATTTTGCCAATAGTTTTCACATCATTTACTACGATTGTGTTTGTGTCAGGATCTATAGAATAGTTATCCAGTTTAGACTTAAGGTGTAAAATAAACTCCTTACCATTTGGACAGATAGCTTTAACATCCATCAAAATAGCTTGTTCATTAGCTATGATAGGTTCAGTAACTAAACCTTCTGGATGTAGTAATTTTTGTACTTGAGTATTATTCTTTAATGCTGTTACACAAGACCTTACAACTTCCATAGAACGTGTGTCCATATGTATAAGTTCTTTATCTTGTGTAATGTCTAACTCAGTACTAGCTCTCTTTTCCCAATATGGCTTACAACTAGTAAGAACCTTCTTAATAAGGTCGGAAGTCATTTTACCTTTATAATAATCTACTTTGTTAGAAGCTTCAATGACATCTTCAGGTGTCACATCACCTTTAACAAATACTGGATATAGCGCGTCTGCCATAGCACCAAGCTTAGCTGTCGGCTTTCCTAAATCATCAGCCAATTCAAAATATTCTGGTTGGAGTGTCAATTCATGCACAGCACTGCCTAATTCAAGAGCTGCTGAATAACCGCTAGATACAAACGGAGCAAAGAATTGTTCGGGAGAACCTCCCTGTTTTGGATTTAGTTTACCGAGTCTTGAATTACTAACATACTTACTATACTTTTCTGAGAAATAAATTTCATCAGGAATCTTTGTAAGTGTCAGAGTATCCAACAACGGTTCAAGCTTAATTTCCTTTAAATTCATTATTAATTAAGTCTTCATAAACACGGCTTATTTCTTCTATATCTAAACTATTTACTTTATACGGATAATCGAAATCAGCATTCCAATCGTCTATCATTAAGATAGCCGGAAGCCCCGAATTCATAGCCTTTAGAACGTTTGAGGGACTATCATCAATTAGAACATCACAACGACCTTTAATCATAGTTGCTTTGTTTCCTTTTTGATAGACCATTTGATAAACAGGTCTTTTGGGAAAACCATTTATCTCTAACCATTTCTTGGTGTATTCTTTCGGATTCACACGTTTAGTACAATATAGTTCAGGTATGAAGTTTGGTCTGTGTTTAACTTCGAGGGACAACCAGAACTCTCTATCGTGCTGTAATTTTTGATGCACGTTTCTGGTTATAATCTTAGGTTCTAGCCGCTTAGGATACTTATCTGTTTCAAACTTGTCACAGTAAGCCTGCATAAAGCGTGCAAGGACATCGTCAATATCTAATGCAATTCTCATTTAAAAATCATCTTTATCACTTATTTCCCCTATGTTCCAGTCCTTGTCAATGACTTGTTGCATAAAATCATCCCAATCTACGCATAACTCCCAGTCATAATCTTCATAGAACTTCTTCATAATCTTCTCTTGGGCTTCTTTATAGCCCTTGGCGACTACTTTAATAATAAAGGGGTTGTAATCGTCATCAACGACGGGTATTAAATAAGTGTTCATTTCGTGATTAATTGATAAAAGTATTCAACAGGAATAACAGCTACAGTGCCTCTGCTCTGCTCGCCGTCTTTCCCAGCTTTCTTCCAAATTAGACAGAATGGTTTATCCTTATCTGTACAAGCATCTCTAATGTCAAAATAATTTGGCAAGTTTTGAGTATACTTACATTGCACATTTACTGGTAACTCACCATCCATATCTACAACATCAATCTTATTTGCATCTGCTCTTTTATCTTGACTTCTACTGGATACACTTCCAGTATAGCCTATTTCTCTTAACTTATGAATAACCTCTAATTCAAATGCATTACCTTTTCTTTTACTTTTTGATGCTGTTTTACTGCGTTTTACAGCTGGGTCTGCCCATTCAAAAGTAATTCCATCCTTGGATTTAGCACCTGAACCAGGTTTATTAGCTCTTGCCTTAATTGATGTTACAGGTAAACCTGTCATTTCTGAGGCAGCTTCAATTGTCTCAAAAGTGTTAGTTGTACCATCCTTGTAAAAAGCTGTTACTTTAGTGTTCGCCTACTTTTTCATACTTTTTTAATAGTTTTCTTGCAGAATCCTTAATAAACTGTAATGTCTTTTCTCTACCGTGGTCTCTATAATAATCACTAATGTCTTTGGATCCTGTGCTTCTAGGTATTATAGCTATCTTTAATTCGGGATGTAGTTTATGAATCTTGTTAGCAAATCTTACTCCAGTAAGATCATTATCATATAGCAATACGATATTCTCAAACCTTTCTTTCAGACTTTCTAACGTTTTATCATCCACGAACTGTGTCTCACTATTCGGAGCTATCGCCGTTATACCCATAGAATATAAGCACATTACATCTTTCATAGATTTAGTTATTACTAAGAGTTTACCCTTTTTGGGAAGTTGCCTAAAACCTTGAATAGTTTTAGATGAAACATTTCCTAAAAATCTAAAGTCTTTTCGTTGTGGAAAATAAATTCTCCATTGCTCTAAATTCTCTTTCTTACCGAGATAATAGCCATAAATAGGGCTGTGCTGAGCACTCTGAGCAACTATTCTTGTGTTAAGGAAAATAGTTTTACAACTATAGACTCTAAATTTGTTGAGAATAGATTTTGTTATACCAAAACTTTCCCACCATTTTAATTCGGCAGGAGTAAATTCCTTTATTTCAGCCTGAATAATAGTCTGACGTTCTTCATCAAACTTAGGCTGAATAGGAATTACTTTAGGCTTAGTATCACCTTTGATATATCCAAAATCTCTTGCTATTACTTTTAATGCTTCATAATATTTGCAACCAAACTTTTTCATTACTACACTTTCAAATGATAAACATTCTCCAGTGGCAAAATCCTTAAAGTATAATGTTCCGGATTTTCCAGTAAAGAAAGAACAGGTAACATGATTATCTGCTCTTAAAGGATTAGTAAATAAACCCTTCTTTACTGGGATACCTAGGTAGTAAGACATATAAGTTTCTTGATTAGCCTTCGATAACAGGAACTCCCTAGTAATCTTAGGCTCAATAGTAAAGTCAAGCATTACTAGGGAGTATTAGTTATTAA
>Ga0247610_10001022_pt1 | contig 36020 bp, 26 predicted proteins | sample 174DNAGHGhighgp2_FD_193483 | JGI IMG/M metagenome (GOLD analysis project Ga0247610, IMG submission 193483) | Sheep rumen microbial communities from Palmerston North, Manawatu-Wanganui, New Zealand - 1742 DNA GHGhigh gp2 | ecosystem: Host-associated > Mammals > Digestive system > Stomach > Rumen...
CCGACCATATCGCCCGCCGCACCCCGCAGACCCTCTCCGCGGAAACCCGTGTGATCCGTGCGATCCGCGGAGATGTGCCCCGCCCCTGAAGGGGCTTCGGGAACCCCGCGCCGCTTCCGGTTCCTACCGGGCTTTGGCCCCTGTCGGAGCCGGGCTGCCGTCCGGGATGGAGGGGCACCATTCCGTTGTCCCCCACCCAACCGCTAACTACTCACTGCTAACTGGACATCCTCAGGCTCAGTATTACAACTTGACCCTTACGAAACTTGCACGATCTCCACTTTCTCAAAATTGTTCAGTATAGACCTAATTCCTTTGACATTGTCATAGCGTTTCATCCGCAATTCCAAGGATACCAACATCTTGCCATTGTTTTCATCGGCATCTTTATGCATCTCGTAATTCAGCACTGTGATTTTCTCGCGGCGCAGGTTATCCAACACCTCCGTCATCACGACATAATCCTCTGCCAAAAAGGTGACATTGCGCTCTTTTTGCGACAAAGAAGGCACAAAAACGTTGATCAAGCCTAACGATATGAGAACGATGGCGGTTGTGATCCCGGCAATGACATACATTCCGGTCCCGCAAGCCAGTCCAATAGCGGCAGTAACCCAAAGTCCGGCAGCGGTCGTCAATCCGCGAACCATCTGTTTCTGCAGGATAATTGTACCCGCCCCAATGAAACCTATACCTGTAACTACCTGAGAGGCAATTCGTGAAGGATCGAAGCTCACATGATCTTTGTCCAACATGAAATCAAAACCGTAAATGGAAAGAATCATAAACAAACAAGCCCCTAACGCCACCAGCAGATGAGTGCGCACTCCAGCCTCTTTCGCGTGATACTCACGCTCGAAGCCTATCAGTGCCCCCAAGACCGTGGCCACCAACAACCGTATGACCATTTCCAACATCATGGCAATTGCGGAGGGAATTCGGGTGAATAACGATAATAGTTGAAGTTCAATCGGCGGGTTCGCGGACTCAACACCAATGTATCTTCATTATGACCTGTGGTGTTGTCCATCATTAGATTCACGTATGAATAGTTGCGTGATGCCACCAACCCGTAGGCAGACTCATCGTTAGAGACAAAGTTGGTATATTCCAAATTGTTTTGCACTATACTGCTACTTGGTGTCGCTACTTCCCTGTATGTCAAGTAGTTCTTATCTCCACCCCATACTGTCAAGCGCATACAGTGATACGGTTTGCCGTCAACAGAATCAATGTAACGAGTAACGTTGGGATTGGTTTCAATGCCCTGAATGATTGTCGAGAAAAATGATGACGGTGTGAAACCTGAATAGGTAACCTCAGAGCCGGAAGTGGCCCGAATGTAGTCACCATTGATCTTACGGGTAATTTGTTTATGCTCCACCGCACCCGTCGCATTATCCACTTCTATATAGTAAAATGTTAGGAAAACATCATACATGGCTGCATTCTCTGCAGAATAGAAACGCATAGGATAGGGATTGGTCAAGTTCATATTCCATGAAAGCATCGGGCGACTGATGGAAAAACCGTGCACCATCATCGTTTCCGCATAGACCTCCTCACCCGTGCTATTCCGGTGGATCACCAAACGATACTTACACTCGTCATCCAATTTCCATTTTGAATAATAGAGCAGCTGTTTGGGATTATGGAAGTAGCCGTCGTCCTTCGGGACAACCGTCGTAGTGTCAAGAACTTCACTACGAGTAAGTTGTCCGTTCCTGTATTCTTCAAACCGCACTTCAATGGAGTCGATAGGATAATAAAGATTATCCCACTCTCCTGCTGCCTGATAGGCGTTCCCCTCTGTTAAATAGCCATGATAAATCTTGAAATAATGAACATCATCACGAACATTCAAGATGCCGTATGAAATAGTAATATCTTTATAATCAGCAGTTAAGTCCAACGGTTTGCATTGATGGAAAAAAATCAGGGCAATCGCACCCAACAAACTGGAAATCAATAACTTCTTCATAATTATTCGTTATATTCTGGGATTTCGCGCAACCATGTGGTACCCATAGTCTGACCATATTTGTTCACGCGGGTATTCTTATAAAATTTTTCGTTAATATAATAAACCAACCTTGTGGAAATCAGATGGTTATAATATTTGTGCGTTTCTATGACACTCGATCCGTCTGTACGCATGTATTCATAGTATGCCAGCCGGGTAGGCACCATCGAATACTCATACCTGATGTTGAGGGACAGGTTCTTGTAGAGTCGGATATTGACATCGGCAATCACAGACCAGTCGTTTCTCTTATAGGTTCCAGACCGCACGTTCGTGGTTCGGGTAAAGCCGTTATAGACTTCATGAGCGCGTACCAAACGCCCCCAAGCAAATCCCAAAGCGAAAGTACAGCCGGAATACATCTCCTCATAGCGCACCATCAAGGGAATCTGCACATAATCCAGGGATATGTTGCACTTGGTTGTCGGATCAAACGGCACGCTTCGATCCACATCCATAAACATGGCAGGAGAATAATATATCGTATCAAAATAGCCTGCCGCACAACTTTTTTTGGAGCCTTTCATAGAATATAGCAGTTCGAAGGAGACCTGCCAAGTCTGCTTTCTGTTCAAAGGGATAGTCAGCCCAAGTCCGCCGTTGAAGCCGACTTTGTAGAAGCCGTGCACATCGTCGCCCTCAATCTGAGAGAAGTTTGTTCCCGCGATGACCGAACCGATAAACCGCTGAGCATCAACTCTCTGTGTCGAAATCAAACAACACAGAAGCCCCAAAAATACATATATGATATGTCTTTTCATACTCTTTAGAATTAGAGCCGCGAAAATACAAAAATAATTCAGAATTTTCCAGAATTTATACCACAACTTTTTCGAGGTTTGCCCATGAACGACATCACCTCTCGAACCACCGTAACAATTTCATCTTCCATTCTCCAGCCTTACCGCTATACGGGTGTTCCCGCAGGGGGAGGTTAAAGCGGGTACTGCCTTTGAGGACGGTTTGCGGGTGCGTGAACTCGCGGAACCCCCACTCGCCGTGGTAGGCTCCCATACCAGAATGGCCCGTGCCGTTGAAGGGGACCCCCTTGACCATGAGATGGAGACACACCTCGTTGATGCAGCCTCCGCCGTATTGCTGGGTCTGCATGGTGCTGTTCGCCCAGCGCAAATCCTTGGTGAACAGATACATCGCCAACGGATGCTCGCGCTCGGCAATCATCTCCATCAACGCATCGATTTCCGCGTCAGCGAAGGGCACCACGGGCAGCAAGGGACAGAAAAGCTCATGCATCACAATGTGCTCGTCTTGGTTCACAGGGTAGATGATAGTAGGTGCGTACTTGCAGTTCCCTCTGTCGCCAACGCCGCCATAAACAATGCGGTCACGGTACTCGTCCGCCAACATCGCGCACTTGTCGTAAGCGGCCTCCGTAATGAGTTTGGGATATTCTTCGTTGGCAATCGGATTCGCGCCGATTTGCTTGACAAAAGCCTTTTTCAGCTCCTCCAAGAAGGGTTCCGCAACCTCCTTTGCCACGGCTATCTGATTGATATTGATGCAGATCTGTCCAGCATTGAGTAGCTTGAAGAATGCGATTTTGCGAGCTGCGTCTTTGAGGTCGGCATCCTTGCGCACCACACACCAGTTGCCGGTCTCGCCGCCCAACTCCAACGCTACGGGCGTGAGGTTCTTTGCCGCCTCCGCCATCACATGCTTGCCCACGGAGGGCGAACCTGTATAGAAAATCTTGTCGAAACGTTGCGCAAGGCATAGATCTGCCACATCGTGACCGCCGTCGATGAGGGTGACGTACTCAGGCGGGAAAACATCCGCGAAGAAGTGTTTGAGAACCTCGGTGCAAGCCGCGGACTTGCTGCTCGACTTGATGACTACGGTGTTGCCGCCGCTCATCGCCGCCGCCACCACCCCGATAGTAAGCAGAATCGGGAAGTTGAACGGGCTGATAACCAACGTCACGCCGTATGGCATTTTATAGACTTTCGTGATGATGCTCGGGAAGCACATCAGCCCACTGAAGTGAGTTTCGGGTCGTGCCCAACGCCGCAACCCCCGAATCATCTCGTTGATTTCCACGACAATAGGACCCACATCGCAGAGAAAAGCCTCTGCACGGCTCCGACCAAGGTCTGCGGTCAGCGCATCTTCAAACTCGGTGGCGTGCGCGATGACCGCCGCCTTCAGCTTCTTGAGCTGCTCTATTCTCCATTTCACTGGCAACGTCGCACCCGTGCGAAAAAAGTTGCGTTGGGTGGCGACGATTTGTCCTATTTCTTTTTCAGTATATGACATAACAATCTACAATCTTCTAATCTCTGCATCAATGATATAAATGTCGCCATCTGTGTCTTTTAAGACATTTCTGGGCAACAAATCCCAAACTTCATATTCCGAGTTCTTATAACGACCATTTGAATTCACTTTACTGAATCCAAGAGCGGCCATATAAGTCTCTATTTCGACAATTGTCGCAGGAACAGCGTCTTTTACCAACATTTGCGTAAATACAGGCATAATTGTTCTTCCTTCTATGCCAGTAAAAGCATAAAATGTATATGCTGTATCATAAAAAAGTGTGTTATACCCAATAATCCTGTCAAAAAGGGCTAGAATTCCACCTGAATTCAACAAATTATTGACTTTGTATATTGTGTTGTTTGAAACGTAAAGATCGTTTTCATTACCACTCGGTCCAGGGACACCCAACGACATAATATCACAAAAAGGAATCCACAGATCATTGCTTTTAGCATAAATTTCAGCCGAACGCTGTTCTAATTCAAAAGGGCTTACATTTTCTTGGCCATTTCGAAATTGCGCTTCATGTAGTTGGCAGCATCTACGGAGTCCATCGGCAATTTCACGGATTCTAATATTTTCCGCAACTTCCTCTTCACTGCCTCCTTGTGAAATTGATTCAAATAGGTCATCTGACATTATATTTTCTAATGATTATTTCAACTGCAAAAATAACATTTTTCTTCAAACACAACCATCAAAAATTCTCATACATCACTTTCACCCAAGAGTTAATGCACAAACCGAAATCTTGTCCACATTTTCTTATGGATGTTTAAAGATAACTGACATTTCCGGCAGGCGAAGCAGCGAATACTGCCGCTGCGCCAAATCCATATTGCGTTGGAACTCCCTAATCAATATATCTTGAGAGAACTCCGACTCGACCAGGTAGGGGTTCTCGCGCATATATTCCTACACCATCTCGTTGTTCACCAGAAAGATGCAAGTTAACTCTTACATCACGGCAATGGATATTTAGCGAAACGAATGCCGTTTCTTTGAATTAACGACACATAGTAATAATTATCATCCGCGAAAAGAAAATCGCGGTATAAATGGAAATCATCTACATATTTCACTAAAGTCTGCTGAGATACTGTTCCGTTTTTTGCTATTTTGGTGCAGACACTGGCATATTTATTATTGGCACCCCATGGGGAAATCGACACACTTTCACCTTTACCAGGATAAGGGATATTGTCAACAGCCTCATTATAAATAAGGTACAGGTCGTTGTGGCGCACGAAAGCGCTGAACGACACGAATACATCTTTCCAATCCGACGGTTTTGTCCTGGAAATGCCGTTCTGGTTTTTGGGGACAATCTGGACAGTGGCGGATCTCCCTGGTGTATATCTGACCACGAGAATGTCCCCCGTCCGGTAGGTGTAATAGCCATAATCCACGGAGAATTTCATTACGCGTGACACGTGTTCGCCACAAATGACTATTTCTCCATTCTCCGTTTCGAAAATATATTTACAAGCAAGACGATGCCATGGACGGACAGGATGAGGAACGCTCCGGTCTGTTTTCGGATATTTGGCGAAATAGTCGGTTCCAAACCCATGGTAAAATTCAGATATAAACTCCTGTGTATTAGGATTAAACGTGTAAATAAACATACCTGTTTCCGTACTCAGCTCGTCTAAGCCTTCCTTGTAAAAACCGCAAAGAATCACGTTCCCGTCTTTGGTGGGCTTGGCCATGACATGCTCGGCATAACCGTAATCCATCTCTACCCTATTCATCTCCATCCCATCTTCGTCAACACGAATCAGATGCAAATACTGCTCCGTAATGTTTTTTTCATCTTTGTCCTTATTGATGGAAAGGAACGGCATGTAGAGCGTTTCTTTATTGTCGAGACAATAATCATAAACACGGAAATACTGCTCTTCAATGTCTGGAACTATATCGTTTTCCCATTCCATATTGCCGTTTTGATCAAACACCATGGCATGGATTTTCGAGATGTTGTCTTCATAATCCTGATGATAGATCAACAAAGCAAAGTGATCTTTGTCAGGCGATTGGACAAATTTAATGTCGTAGGTGATTTCATACTCGAACGAGCAAATTGCAGCATCGGTCACTAGTTTGTTCTGTTCGATATCGGGATTAAGCACGTCCAAATGCACATAACAGACTTTAGGTGCTGCATCATCATGAATATATAACAGCCTTTTTCTGCCATCGCTGCCGGCAAAGGGAACAAAAGAGTAGTACCGTTTGTCGGCAAACTGCACCTTTGATGTGGAGAAAGCCATGTCTTCGTTGTCAAAAGAGACAAGTAAGTCTGCTTTTGTCTTGGCATACGGCTGTGCCAAATACAGGGAAGTGTTGGCATCGTCATGTGAAAGTGGCCATACGCTGAAAGTGGAAGACTGATACCAGACATTTTGTACGGGTTTACTAACCAATTTGGTTTGCGACGGTATCTGAGCCACGCATATTGTCAAACATAATATATTGACAATCAATAAAATAACAATACAACCTCGTTGTTTCATAATCCTTAAATATTTTTGATGAAGCTTCAACGAGCAACATTGAAGTTTACGAGTGCAAAATTAGAAAAATAACCATCTTGCTGGGAAAACTTTGCCGTGGCTATTGGCCGTGCAAACGAAAGGAGCGTTTTGTATTCCTCACTATATCCGCCGCCTTTGTCCGTCAGATGGATAACAATCACGTCAAACAAGGGGTAGTCGAGGTATTCAATGTAATAGGACGTTTCCCCCGTAAAATTTTTCGGGAACTGAATGCCTAACAGTGCTCCTTGTGGAATTCTGCTGTTTTTGCCGTTTTTCGTGTTGGAGTCAGAATCACCTTTCTCCTTGAGCTCATAGTCGCCATAGACCTCCTTGACGGTTTTGTCGTCGTTGAGGATGACCACCCTGCAGTGGAAGTCGGTATAGGAGGTCTCGTTCACGACCTTCACTTGGTTGTAGGACTTTTCGCCGCCTCCCACCACGAAGGTCTGTATCTCTTGTTGGGCGAAGACAGCCGTTAGGGCCATCAAAAATAATACGGATAAGATTGTTCTTTTCATTTTTTTAAAGGTTAAAGGGTTAAAAGGTTAATGGTCACTTTTGTAATTCTTAATTTTGAATTCTTAATTCTTCATTGTTTCCAGCACCCTCACAATGTCCTCCTCGCTGAACGTCACAGGAGCGGAATAGTTGATGGAGTCAGCGGCAATCATGCGGGTGAGTTCCTCATAATCGGCGGGTTGTACAGGCGATTTCAACTTGTCCAAGCCGCATGTGACAATCAGGTCAGAGACGGCTTGCAGAAAGTTGTCGGCGGCGTGACGGTCGTCGGTATGGTCGTCGGCTAAATGGCAGTAGCGGGCCATCATCGCGTATTTCGACAGGCAAGCGGCCTTTTGGTACTTCAGCACAGGCAGCATCATCAGGGTGATGGCCTGTCCGTGTGGGATGTGGTACTTTGCCCCGATACTGTGAGCGAAGGCGTGCACGTAGCCGGCCAATTGCGTGTTGATGGCATTACCGCCGTACATGGCCGCGCGGCACATTGCCAGCCTCGACTCGATGTTCTCCGGTTCGCGCATCACCATGGGGAGATGTTGCAGAATCAGCCGCACGCCCTCCAAGGAATGGTACGCATCCTCCACATAGACCGCCACATCGCTCAGAGTACCTTCCACCACGTGACTGAGGGCGTCCATTCCGCAGGCAGCGGTCACTAACTGCGGCGCATGGATGGTGAGCTCGCTGTCGAGAATCACATGCGTCACGTCCAAACCGACCAGCACGGTGGACCCCTTCGTTCCGCGCGCGTTAGTCACAACAGCGCCCACGGTCACCTCCGCACCCGTGCCCGCTGTCGAGGGCACGGTAATCATCGGCAGGGTCTTGCCCGGCACCACCAGGAACTTGCGCAACAGGGTCTTGGTACTGAGATGCGGCATCTTCACGCCTGCTGAAATCATCTTGCAGGTGTCCATCACCGAGCCGCCGCCGAGGGCAATCACACACTCGGCCTGGCACTCCATCGCGATTTTACGACCTTCGTCAATTAGCGCGATATTCGGTTCTGAGTTGATGTCGGCAAAGAGGGTGTACCCTACCCCAGCCTCTTCCAGCGACTGCATAATCTTTTGCTCGTAGCCAAGCTCATGCAAGGTCTGGTCGGTCACTAACAGCACCTGCTTGTAACCACATTCCTGGCAAATTGCACCGATTTTCTCACGTGCCCCATGACCCTCCACGACCTGCGGATCTGGTAACGGCACTCGGTGAATCACCTTGCCGGGTAGCTTATGTATCTGTTTTCTGAATTTATATGTGTCCATTGTTGACGTATGATATTTGATGTATGACGTGTGATTTATGATTTTTGGCTAATGACTTTGACATTGACTTTGACTATTCCCTACTCCTTTTTGCCTGAACTGCGGTGCAAAAATACGCAATATTTGTGAATACACAATGAATTCTACACATATGGCAGGCGATATCGGAAAAAATGTATTTTTGTATCGAAAAATCATCGGATAATTTTTAATTTAACATATTGATTATGAACAAGATTGTAATGATTACAGGTGCAACGAGCGGTATCGGACTCGGGTGTGCAAGGAAATTCGCCGAAAATGGAGACAAACTGATCCTGACGGGTCGTAAAGAGCAACTTCTGGAAGAGATCCGCCAAGAGCTGACATCCAAAGGAACGGAAGTGTTGACACTGACCTTCGATGTGCGCGACCGCGAGGCGGCCACCCGCTGCGTCAACAGTTTGCCGGAAGAATGGCGCGATATCGACGTGTTGGTGAACAACGCCGGCTTAGCTCTCGGACTGGAGCCCGAATACGAGGGCAGTTTCGAGGATTGGGAGACGATGATCGACACCAACATCAAGGGTTTGCTGACGATGACCCGCCTCATCGTTCCGGGTATGGTGGCTCGCAACCGCGGACACATCATCAACGTCGGATCCGTTGCCGGCGATGCCGCCTACGCCAACGGCAACGTCTATTGCGCCACCAAATCGGCGGTGAAGACCATCACCGACGGTCTGCGCATCGACGTGGCCAGCAGTGCCGTGCGCGTGACGAACCTCAAACCGGGATTAGTGGAGACGAACTTCAGCAACACGCGCTTCCATGGCAACACGGAGCGTGCCGCCAATGTCTATAAGGGCATCAAACCGCTCACCGGAGACGATATCGCTGACGTGGCTGTTTATGCCGCCAACGCCCCCGCTCACGTGCAAATCGCCGAAGTGCTCATCCTCGCCACCCATCAAGGCAGCGGAAGCGTGATCGTGAGGAAATAAACAATCGCGCTAACGGATCAGATCTCTTCGTAACCGCCATCACTATCCGTCAAATGTATGACAATCACGTCAAACAGCGGGTAGTCTTTGTATTCTACATAAAAGGAGAGCGGCTTCTTGACACTCTTCGGCAATTGTATTCCCAAGGTCGCACCTTTTGGGATTCTGTCTAAACTTTTCGTGTTGGAGTCGGAATCCCCTCTCTCTTTGAGTTCGAAACTACCATAAACCTCTTTCTGGCTTTTGTCTTCATTGTAAACAATGACTCGACAATTGAAATTCTCCAATGAAGTTTCATTGACGACACGCACTTGGTTGTAGGACTTCTCCGGTCCCTCCACCACGAATGTCATCTCTTTTTGGGCAAAAACGGACATCGCCGCCATTGCTAATACAATTACTACAATCGATTTTTTCATACTATTTTCATTCAACATTTGTTATATTCTATTGATCGTTCAACTTCGATCGTTGATCATTGATTGCAGGGGCTCACGCCCCTTGCCTATAATATGACGTCCCTATGGGGCTTTCAAGGAAGATGTTTCATTATGATTGGGGTTATTCGTTATCCACTGCTAATTCATAATTATTGGAACAGTACTTTCAGCTTCCTCAAATCTCAAATCCCAAATCCCAAAACGAGGCAAAAATAACAAATTCAGCGAAAAATATTCAACCGAAAAAAAAGGAGCCCAAAAAATCACGGACTCCTTCATTTCTAATCACTAATCACTAACTTCTAATCACTAATCACTAATCACTAATCACTAATTTCTAATTCTCCAACTCCGCCTTGATGGCATTGTTGATGAGGGTCACGAAATCGCCAAGCGGCATGGTGCCGTCGTTGACGTTGCCGTGACGGCGCACGCTAACAGTACCATCTTCCTCTTCCTTCTCGCCCACAATGACCATGTAGGGAATCTTGGCGGTTTCCGCATCGCGAATCTTGCGGCCGGTCTTCTCGCTACGCTCGTCGATGTAGCAACGGATGTCCTGCTCGTCTAACGCGGCCTGCACCTTGCGAGCATAGTCCATGTATTTCTCGCTGATGGGCAGGATAACAACCTGGTCGGAGGTGAGCCATAGTGGGAAGTTGCCACCGGTGTGTTCGAGCAACACTGCCACGAAACGCTCCATGGAGCCGAACGGGGCGCGATGAATCATCACCGGACGCTTCTTTTGTCCGTCCGCATCGGTATATTCCAAACCGAAACGCTCAGGCAGGTTGTAATCGACCTGCACAGTACCGAGCTGCCATTCGCGACCGATAGCATCCTTCACCATGAAGTCGAGCTTAGGACCATAGAATGCAGCCTCGCCCTCTACCTCGATGGTGTTCAGACCCTTTTCGGCAGCAGCCTCAATGATAGCTCGTTGAGCCTTCTCCCAGTTTTCGTCGGTGCCGATGTACTTCTCCTTGTTGTTCGGGTCGCGCAGGGAGACCTGAGCCTTGTAGTTGTCGAACTTCAATGTCTTGAAAATGTAGAGGATGATGTCAATCACCTTGCAGAACTCCTCCTTGATCTGGTCGGAGGTGCAGTAGAGGTGAGCGTCATCCTGCGTAAAGCCTCTGACCCTGGTCAAGCCGTGCAACTCACCGCTCTGCTCGTAACGATAGACGGTGCCGAACTCCGCCAGCCGGAGAGGCAACTCTTTGTAGGAACGCGGACGTGCGGCATAAATCTGGCAGTGGTGAGGACAGTTCATCGGCTTGAGGAAGAACTCCTCGCCCTCTTGCGGTGTGGTGATCGGACGGAAAGAGTCCGCACCATATTTGGCATAGTGACCGGAAGTTTTATAGAGGTTGACGTTACCGATATGCGGAGTGATAACTTGCTGATAACCATATTTTTTCTGCACTTTACGGAGGAATTGCTCCAAACGGTCGCGCAGAGCGGCACCCTTGGGCAACCACAAAGGCAGACCCTGCCCCACAAGCGGAGAGAAGGTGAAGAACTCCAATTCACGACCCAGTTTGCGGTGGTCGCGTTTGGCAGCCTCTTCCAAAAGAGCCAAGTACTCGTCAAGTTCTTTTTTCTTCGGGAAAGTGACGGCATAGATACGGGTCAGTTGTTTGCGCTTCTCATCGCCGCGCCAGTAGGCACCAGCCGTCTTCAACAGCTTGATAGCCTTGATCATAGAGGTATCATGCAAATGCGGTCCACGACAGAGGTCGGTGAAGGGACCACTTTCATAGAAAGAGATCTGCCCATCTTCCAGACCGTCAATAAGTTCCACTTTATACTCGTCACCTTTTTTATTGAAGTAATCGAGGGCTTCAGCTTTGGGCACTTCACGACGCACGAACTGGATCTTTTGGGAAGCCAACTCCTTCATCTTCTCTTCAATTTTCGGGAAATCGTCGGAAGAAATGCTATAATCCATGAAATCGATGTCGTAGTAGAAACCGGTTTCAATGTGCGGGCCGATACCGAACTTCACGCCCGGGTAGAGCGACTCGATAGCGGCAGCCATGAGGTGAGCGGAACTGTGCCAAAAGGTATCCTTACCTTCGCGGTCGTTCCAAGTATAGAGGGTGAGTGTAGCGTCCTCGTTGATGGGTTTGTCGAGTTCCACCATTTGGTCGTTCACTTTGGCTACCAACACGTTGCGAGCCAAACCTTCACTAATGGCCTGCGCCACCTCGTAAGCGGTGCAGCCCTTTTCCATTTGTTTGATAGAGCCGTCAGGCAGTGTGATGTTTATCATATCAATACTTTTTATCCATTTTCAAAACAAGTCGGCAAAAGTACATTTTTTTCGGATATGGCGGGAGAAATTATGAGGATGGGCAGGGCCTACGCATCAATTTTTTTATTTGGGCGAGCCGGCGCGGCTTGGGAGCCGCCCCTTCCAAGCGTCGCAAACACACATTCACGGATCAACGTCGGGAAACGTCGGCTTCTCCCGCCGCGCCGTCGGGCTTTCCGTTACAATGTTTTTGGCCACCCGTTTCCGTAGGAGGGTGTGTCAAAAGTCCAAAAATCGGCATTTTTCGATTTGTAACTATCTGATAATCAAATAGCAATTTTTGCCAAAACAGACTTATGACACACCCTCTACAATCCGTTGTACGACAATGTTTTAATGCCGAAAATGGGCCAAAAACATTTCCACTTCAATCCCTCTCGCGCGCCCGTCCCAACCAATTGCCACTTTCGCGGCGAAGGAACCGATCCCCTCGCCCCACCATCTTTTCGCGCCGCGAATTCCCGCACACGGAATTTCCCCGGCGGTTCGCGGCGGTTCCCCTCCGGCTACAGATAGGCAACCCCTAACGCGGTTGGAGCGAGGGTCTGTGCATGCTCACCCACGAAAGCAACGACCACGGCAAGAAAAAGCTGCCCCTAAAGTGCAAATTGAACAAGGCCATGCCCAACCAGAACTATCTTGAGCTCCTACTGTCGAGGCTGTAGAACCACAGTCTTGCACAACACCCTCTCACCATACGATTGTAACCGATTGATAGTCAGCAAATGCCGCTTCGACATGCTTTTTTCTCCGAAAACACAGCACGCCTCACACAGTTGAGAGGTAAAAATCGTCAGCCAGCTTTATGCAACATACTTCAATGCTCCGTGCAGTCGGAGTATTTGGATGTTGATACGTAAGACCTGAGACGTAAGATACGAAAGGTTGGTGTAAATACGTATGGATCACAGCACGGTAATGCTGCCTGTACGACGGAATGGTCGTCCTGAGGTATCGGTATATTTGATGACGTAATTATAAATCGTCTGATATTTGATTTCACCACGACACTCGCCATTCCATTTGAAATTTTTGTCTGTACTGTAATATACCATCTCACCCCAACGGTTGAAAACAGCTATTTCAAAAAGAGCCATATTGCGCTGATTCTGCTCGGGAATGCAAAAACAATCATTCAAACCGTCACTGTTAGACGGAGTGATGGCGTTTGGAAGATACAGGTCGAAATGACAGCCCTCAACTTGAATGTGTGCAGTATTACGGCAATCGCCTTGCATAGATGTCACTGCATAGTATCCTGGCGAAATCACCGTAATGTTTGGTGTCGTTTCGCCAGTGTTCCATACATAGTTGGGCATTCCAGTCACTACCATCAGTTCTGCTGACATTTCTTCACAGAAGTCAGGTGTCAAAGATACAATAGACAAAGCCGTGTCTATAATAGTCAGATGCAGTGACACCATGCTATCGCAACCTTGAATACTCTGCATCGTAAGAATTCGGTCAAGCACTTCCACTCCTACTGTTTCCAGTGGAGTGATGTTGAAGCCGTTCGCACTATATCCATCGCCTTCGCAGACCTCGTCTTCCAGAACGGTTTCGAAGCTTGAGTGAACTGTCAGAAACAGTAAAACTGCGCTATCGCAATATCCTGTAGCATAGTGTTGCTCGAATGTGTATTCACCTGGTTCAGCCGTCTGATCAGCCATGATGTCGAAACCGTTTTGTTGATAAGTTTCGCCTTGACAAACCTCAGCGGTGATTGTATCGGAGGTGTTGGACCATACACTCACAGTCACTGTGTTACTAAACGCTATTCCACAACTTTGGCTGATCCAAGCGCGACGAAGTGAAAAGTCATTTGCGACAGGGTCAGGATAGATGTAACCTTGCGTATTGTTCGTGCCCGGAGCGGGTGTCCAGTCCGTGCCGTTGGCGGAGATCTGCCACTGGTAAGCGCCGTTGTCGCCGCCCGAGGCCGCCGTGCCCGTGAAGGGCAACGGCTGCTCGCCCTCGCACATCATCTGGTTCTCGGTGATTGTGCCGGGTTGCAGAGCGTCGTTCAGCGTGTTGAGGGTCACAGAGGCGGTGGCTGTACAACCGAGGTGGTCTGTCGCGGTGAAGGTATAGGCACCCGCCGGACGGTTGTTGAGGGAGGTCGTCGTGGAGACGGAAGTGCCCGCCTCGTTTGTCCACTGGTAAGTGATCGGAGCTAAGCCGCCGCTAACCGTGACCGTGGCCGCGCCCGTGGATTCGCCGTAGCAAGTCACGTGCGTCACGTTCGGGATTGTCACCGCAATCTCGTCCACGGTCAACGTATAGGTCACCACGCTGTCCGCGCCATGACTCGTCAGCAACGTGTCAACGAACGTGCCCGCCGCCGCGAAGACGTGGCCGCCCCATGTGTAAGGCAGGTTGGCGGCACAGACGGTGGTATCAACGATGGTCGTAACATTCTGATAAACTTCTATATGGATGGTTAAGATGCTATCGCATCCTAAAGAATTGGTGAAGTTTTGGGTGTAGGTTCCTGCTTCAACATACGCGCTGTCGTTATAATGACAAGGCAAGGCATTCTGAACAACGGCAGTATCAACCATTGCGCTTGTGGAATGGTTAACGGTCAGATGCAACGTCACCACGGAGTCACAACCCGCCGCATTAGGCAGTACGTAGGTGGCCGTGTCTGCGCTTTCGTAGTAGGTCACGCCATTGATCCAAGTCAGTGAGTCACAAGCGGTAAGCGTATCATTGCCTGTGGTGGATTGGTAAACTGTCAAGTGCAATGTCACGACAGAATCACAACCCACCGTGTTGATCAACGTATAAGTGGCGGTGTCGTTACTCTCGTAGTAGGTTATACCATCTATCCAAGTTAGCGAGTCACATGCCGTGAGCGTATCTGTGCCGTATGTGGCATGGTTCACGGTCAGGTGAAGCGTTATAACAGAGTCGCAGCCTGCCATATTGGACAAAACGTATGTGGCCGTGTCGGTACTTTCGCAGTAAGTAATGCCATTAATCCATGTCAGAGAATCGCAGGCGATTTGTTCATCAATGCTTGTGGAAGAATAGTTGATAGTCAGGTTCAAAGTCACCACAGAATCGCATCCAACGGTGTTAGCCAACACGTATGTGGCTGTGTCAGTGCTCTCATAGTAGGTGATGCCATTAATCCAAGTCAGGGAGTCGCAGGCGACAAGGGTGTCTATGCCTGTGGTGGAGTGGAGAACCGTCAGGTTCAAGACCACAACGGAGTCGCAGCCACTCGACGTAGAATATAACACAGGATAGGAACCACTTTCGTAGTAGGTGTTCTCACCATCCCATGTCAGCGAATCGCAAACGACGGCCTCTACGAATTGTGTGTCAGAGGGGATCATCACAGTAATATAGAGGGAATCTCCAAGAACATTAAGACAACTGGCAGAATCTGTTCCCGTCATATAATACCATCCTGTCTGCGCGGTGTCCGTTACGGGCAGCACAAACGGGGGTGACGTAAGGTTCAGATTTCCTGGTCCAGTAAGAACAATATGATCCACATTGGGAGCCGTGTAGCCGAACACGAGGTTGTCTCCAAGACAGACTATGGAGTCCATATCAAAATTGATGTACGACGAACGGGCATAATCACTGAAAAAACCGTATGAACAGTCTCCCCCTGGTGAACCGTCCAAAATACCCAAATGGAATCGTGCCGAATCGTTCTGCAATGTCATCACCGAACCTACAGACACATAATTGCTGATATTCTTAACACAGTAGGATAAGTTCGAGGAATTGGGAACTGCCATGAAATCAGCCGCTGTGATAGCGTTAGGATTGCCATTGAGTTTGAAGTCGGACACATAGTCTGTATTCACCACTATCGTCACCACCGACATTGAAGAATTGGGGCGAAGATGTGTCACCTTGTTTGACCCCGTACATTCGATTTGCGGCAACATTGTACCACCCAACTCACAGCCTATAGCCGTCATCTGGAACACCACTACGGGTTTGTCAGACTCTACATTATAGGCTGTAGTGGAAGAAGACAATGCATAATTGATTGACTGACCTATATCAAGCATGGATTGTGTGACACCATTAATGCTGACCGTCGTTTGGTTCTCAATTGGGAAAATAAAGAGGTATTCGAAACTGGAGGAGTTGCGCAATGCCACATAGTGCGTACCCACCATAGGAACAGGAACGAGCTGGTCGCCAATCAGGTCGAAACAACCGCCGGGCGCGTAAACGCTGTCATCGGTGGAATTCACCGCAATGGGTTTGTTGGAGTGGATGACCGTATTGTGGAGATGCGCACTCGCTGCAGTTCCGTCAGCCCTGACGGCGTAACTCTGCCCCCTCTGCAGCGTAACGGTGACGGTACTGTTGGCCGGAATCCCCCCGCGAAGCGCCACCGGAGACGTGATCTGCACCACCGTATTGTCCTCCGTTGCAACAATCTCGATACTGCTGGTGGAAGAGCTATAGTTGTTGCTGTATTGTATCTGCGTGGGCACGATAAAGTCTGTACCTAAAGCATTTTCGCCTTTCAGGGTATAGATTTCACTATTGTTTCCCACGCTCTCGTAATAACACGACACAGGCGTGGTGGAAGTGATGTACATTCCCCTTGAAACCACTGTGTTGATCGGTTTTGTCTCCATGACATCCACCAAGCTTGACACATCATAGACATGAAAGTTATTGGCAGGGATGTTGAATGTGACAGGAGTGAAAGAGCTGTTGGCTGGTTGGGAGAAGGTGACCGTGGCGGGCTCATCGTAGGTGGTCACGCAAAAACGTATCGGTGTCTGCTGATGATTGATTTCCAAATCCGGCGGCGCAAACCAAAATACGGTGTCCGTCTGCGCATATCCCTTCAGGCACACACAGCAGAACACAACCATCACACGTAGTGACCATATTTTTGATTTATTGAATAAATAATTTGACATTAAATACACTTTATATCTCAAAAATTTATCTTTAGTTTCACATTCACGCCAAGGCGGTTCCGAGCGGCCGGTTTCATGGTGTAGGCCATGCTTTGATACTCCCCAGACGATTCAGAGAGACAGAAACTGTCGTTCGCATCCACTTTTGCATTACTGAAAAACAAATTGTTATACACAAAAGCAGTCTCAAGGGAGAGAGCAGGGCCAACACAAAACTGAAGTCCTGCGAGCGCGGTGCCATAAAGCGAATACCGGAACGCCTTCCCATTGTTCGTTACGATACGGTTGTCCGGAAATGATCCGAAATCGTAATAACCGTTCTCATCAATGACGATGTTGAACAACTCCTCGCCATACCGCCCGGCATACGTGGCCCCGAAAGAGACATCGGAGGTTCTGGTGAAATCAAACAGATTGTCAACACCTGCTGCGACAAAGAGCGACAGATACTTCAAAAAATACCAGTCGTAGCGAAAGTCCAACTGGAAAGAGGCGCAATGTCGGAGCAGTTCCTCATCATAATGGTCAACAGTGACAATGCGCTCATAATCAAGCCCATCCGGGTCCGTGGCATCAAATGAGGTGGCGTAATGTCTTGCCCCGAAAGAGTGGCGGACCTGGCGGTATGCCGGAGCCAATTCCAAGCTCAGCCGATGGCGATTCTTGGCAAAGAGCTGTCTGGCATACAACAGCCCCACGCTAAAGTCACGAAGTCCGAACGTAGCGCCCTCGAAATCGTTCTGATACTTATCCAACAACCAGTCACCATTGCTTTTAAAATCGTCATAGAATAGAAACGAACCCGTGACTCCAAGTGCATTTTTGATAGTGCGTGCACAAACCACATAGTGTTTTCCTTGCGAAGTCGGAACAATCTCATACCAGTAGGCAGCGGATCCATTTCGTTTCAATTCTTCAAGGATTTGATTATCAACACGTTCATACCAATTTCCGATTTTAACGGGGGCCCCGCTGACCGTTCTGGCCTTCAACCTTCGTGGGCCTCCCGACACGGATTTAAAACGAATAAGAATCTCATTATCAGAGAGGCCCGATATAGGCGCAGCATTCTCTTCCTGCCCTTTCGCCATTACGACAAAGCCTATCAGCAGAAGAATCACCCATATTCTTTTTCCATCAAGAACGCTCATATTTTCAACAACTTGAATGAATACAATTGATTACCAACCATTACTTTCAAGATATAGACGCCCGAAGCGAACGACACGGGAATGATATCCGATACCTTTTCCTCAATTCCATACTCGCGCATGAGCAGATGCTTGCCATTCGCGTCATATAAGGTAGCAGTAATGTTGTTTGGAGACAAAACATTGACATACAACACGATGCGGTTGTTCGACATATATGCTTCCACGACACCGGCATCATAATCGGCTGTGGAAGTCATCACTCCTTGAGCGTAATAGGAACGATTGTCGCAGCCCTCGCCGATGGGTTCTGACAGATAGGTCTCCACCCAGTAGCGGAACGACAGCGTGTCGATGCCGAAATCGTAGAGGCAGTAGTTGTGATCGCCAGGCATGACAACCTCGTCATAGGTTTGGAGGTCCGTGTAACCCCAGCGGTAATGCACCTCGCCGTAGTCGGAATTTACCGACTGACAGACGAGGATATTCGTGTTCGCCTTGCGTCGAACCTCAGTCGTGTCAGGCGCAATGCGGTTCACCACCTGAATGAGGAGAGAAGAGTCTGCAGCACATCCTGACTGCTCATCAGTCACTTGCATTCTGAGCAGCACATTGCCTGCGTTCATCTCATGGAGAACCACAGCGGGAACATTTTCCGCCCACAATTCATTGTTCTTGAACCATCTGTACTGGTAGTTGGGGTCGGAAACATCATAATAGTAGGTTGCAAACTGGTTGATGCAGAGTTCTGTTTCGCCGGAGATCGACTGCGGTGTCGGGGATTCGGAAATCATGAGGTGGAGGGTCACGAGAGAATCGCAGCCCTGAGAGTTCGTGAGCGTGTGCGTGTAATCGCCACTTGACGTGAAAGTAGTCCCATTCCAATCGAAGCTGTCGCACGACACGGCGGTTGTATCTCCAGCGTTAGAATAATTCACGGTAAGATGCAGTGTTACCACAGAGTCGCAGCCATTAGCATTCGTAAACGTATGCGTATATTCACCACTTGTCGTATAGGTGGTTTCGTACCAATCGAAGATGTCGCACGACACGGCGGTTGTGTCTCCAGTGTTGGAGTAGTTCACGGTAAGGTGCAGGGTCACCATGCTGTCGCAGCCGTTTGCGGAGGTGAATGTCTGCGTGTAGTCGCCACTTGACGTGTAGGTGGTTCCGTACCAATCGAAGATGTCGCAGGACACGGCGGTTGTATCGCCTGTGTTGGAGGAGTTGACCGTGAGGTGCAGGGTTACTACACTGTCACAACCTACAACATTAGTCAACGTATCATAGTATGTTCCACTTGTGGAGTAGGTCATACCATTCTGCCATGTGTAACTGCCACACTGTGTCTCAAAGAACTCGACATTACTGTCAGCTTCAAATATAGCCATTAGCGTAGTGTCAGACCGAATCACAACTTGTCGTGGGTTTTCGGTAACATTGTCTGCCCATTGCAGAAAATGGAATCCGCAGTTGGCTTGGGCTGTCAACACAGCCGTGTTGCCATCTGTGTAGTTCCCAGCTCCGGCAACAGTACCCATCGTTGAGTCAGCGCATATAGCTGTCAGGGTATATTGTGGTATAAACAACTCGAGTCTTCCTTTATTACCGGCAGAATCTGAAGCCAGTGCGTAATACGAGTCATAATCGAATGTGGAATCCACCAAAAAGGCAGAATCAGCAGGAAGACAGGCATCCAACAAAAGACTGACACCTTCCCTTTGGCCATACAAGTCATACCGCCAGACACCCGACAAATTGTCTGTGGCCACAATTCTCATCCTTTTCTCACCTATCGAATCCGTAAAAGTGACCAAAAGACCTTCAGGAGGCGTGTTATCCACAATATTAGTCCATACGGAAGTGGGAATAGGCGATTCATTGTCAAAAGTAATCCATGCCCGATTTCGGATGAACGTGCTGTCGGGCAGGTAAGCTTTCCTATTGATGGTGAAATGCACCTCACCAACGCCGTCTCCGTTGAAATTGACAGGCAGGAATCCCAATTCCGGATCTGTAATGGGTAGCAAAGACATAGTGTCAAGGGATGAAAACGTCCAAGTGGCCACAGCGAACGTTGAGTCGATATGGTAGTTCAGTTGCACTTGCGCAATCACACCCATGGCGGGACGCATGTCCACGAAGCGGGTGAAGCTTTGCTCATCATTTACCATTTCAAGATACTCTCCAAAACCGAAAGAAGTGGCCGAGAAGCTCTCAAGATCAAACACCTCACTGTCAAGCGTATCCTTCACCACCACCGTATGGGCAGGGGCGGTGGCGAACATGGTGTCGTTCTCAAATTCGATTATAAAGGGCATCTCCACTTGCTCCGCTCTGACGGCATGACTTCCGGATTCGGCGAGATAGCCGGTGATTTCGTTGGGATCAAGGGAATTAACAGCGGTGGACACCCCGCCTTTTGGGGGGTCTGGTGAACATTCCGGCGACTTTCTTACCGATAAACTGTTCGCGATATTATCACCTAAACTAGGAAATCCTGTAAATATAGCGGCACCTCCTACTAGTCCTGAAAAAATCTTAACATTATTAATTCCAGGAAGACAACTAAACGAGTTAAGTATGATTCCCGCACTTGTCCATAGAGAACCACGACTATCTAATAATTTAACATTCCCATATCGACCTTGACATATAAGGCTAGCCGAAACTTGGGATAAAGCTGATGCAATTGATAGAGATAAAGAGAACCCTGTAAGACCAGCAGCAATAAGCTTCGTTGCAGTCACTTCCGGGAGACACCACATCACAAAAGAAAAGTAAGTTGCTGTTTGTGAAAGGCCAGTCATCCACATTTCAAAAGTGTCATGATGACAGCAAAAGGATTGTATGTATTCCGATCGAGAGTTGTTGGACGATAATAGTTGTGGGTTTTCCGATTCAACAGAATCATTTACTGCCACCCAACTGCTCGGAGAGGAAAACCACGCTTCAACACTACTATTAGCTATAATTTCAAGTGACAACACTTTTGTTTCAAAAGGTGCAATATTGATGAAGAAATATCCCAATAGAATCGCCACACTATCCCCGTTTTCATCCTCATTAATATGAGGTACGAAGTAATGTATATCTCCTATCTGATTACTGTAATCAATCCAAGCATTCTTATCCTCTGTACTCAGTGAATCGAATACATTTATATAAGTATAGAGCTTGGGAAGATTTATTCCACCAAGATTTACATGTTTTATTGCGTCTAAGGAACTGGAGCTAATGTAAACTTGTATCGGCACATTATACGCCGTCATATTTCCCGTATTGGTGATTGTATAGGTGAATGTAACCGTGCTGCCACGAAGAAACGCGGATGGGTAAGAACATGTTGTTTGCAACACTATCGGCCTCGCCTCCTCCACATACACAACAGCCGAATCGTACAAGTTTTCATCTGTATAGACGAACACGCCACTGTATAATCCCGTGTCAACGCCCTCAAAATTGAAAACGACACTCATGGTGGTGTTGCCTATCCTCTCAATATAAAGGGTTGGGACTGTGTCCGTCCCCCGAACGAGAAACATCGTGTCCAAACTGGAGAAACCGTTGCCCTCAAAGGTGATGGTGGAGATGCCGCCGTTACCCACACGATGCACGTCCCATGTCAGGACAGCATAGCGATAGATCCACTGATAGGAAACGGAAATTGTTCCGGTGTCAGCCGCATCATGCACCGCAAGATAGTAGTCACCCTGCAGCCCAGCATGGCAGCTATTCCACAAGAGCACGCTATCGCTGGAAGCATGGAACAGCATCTCACCGTCGGGTGCATAAAGCTGCATTGTGCACGGCTTATCTACCTTAAAAGAGAGACTGTCTCCGACACCGGCTCCAAGTTTGAACCAACGAATGGCATTATTGGTCGGGGCAGCTAGTATTTTTGTCGTATTGCGCTCGATCGTGTCCGCATACACGGTATCAGCCACTCCATAATCCACGTACGATTTCGTTTTGGTTGCATACCTGCCCACTGCATTATAAAAACGGAGGTGAATGTCGTTTTTGGCATTAATCAATGGAACTCCGTTGTTAGGGTTGAAGTGGAAACATTGGGATCTGATAGGCAAGGATGGCACCGATAGCATCGACACCACATCAACAGTGTCCTGCGGGGAAACCGTAAAACTTTGTTTCAGCGAATCCAAATCGTTAAGCCAGTATTCGTACCCTACAATCATATTCTCTGAATGCGGTTTTTTGTAGAACACGAAACTCTTAAGCGTAAGATTGTTTCCTGTACCAAATTGAGCATTTAACGTGTGGAAGCCGGAACTCAAGCTGTCCGCATCAAGAATCAGATGCCCATTATGGATTTGTCCGGATTGTCGATGGTCCGCGTCCTGATCGAACCAAAAAACATACTCAACACTGTCGCCAAGGATAGCTGGCGTCTTGTAGAAGAGACTACTCTTGAAAGTATGATAGTCACCACTCCTAAATTGCGCATTGAGCGTATGAATACCGTCACTCAAACTATCCACATCAAGCAGCAGATGGCCATTTAAGACATGTCCAGACAAAAGATTGGCATAGTTCAGGTCGAACCAAACGACATACTCCACACTATCACTAAGCGTAGCAGGGGATTTGTAGAAAAGATAACTTTTGAATGTATTATAGTCACCACCTCTGAATTGCGCATTTAGGGTATGAAGTCCGACGCTCAAACCATCAAGGTCAATTAACAAATGGTCATTCATGAAATGCCCTGACAGACGATAGCTATAATCTTGATCGAACCAAAAGACATACTCCATGCTATCATTTTGAGATAAGGGCGATTTGTAGAAAAAGTAATGTTTGAAAGAAGTATAATTCTGAAAATCGAACTGAAAAGTAATTGTATGTAAACCCGTGGTCAACATTCCTGCATCCAACAGGAGATTTCCGGTCGAGGTGCTGTCGTGATGCACATATTCATGACCGTAGTCGAACCAATAGCTATAACGGATCTGATTCTCGTTGTCGGCATCAGGAATACGATAGAAAAGATACGAACATGGCGGGAACCAGTTTCCTGTACTATCTTGAACTTGTAGGAACAACGTGTGGACACCGGAAGACAGTTGGCTCGTTTCTATGAGGGGCTGCCAGCTGCTTGTGGAGAACGTATTTGTAATCCGACTGTCGTGCTGGCCGTCAAACCAATATTGCAGTCGGAAAACAGACTGTGCCGACACCACACTGCATAGCACTCCCGCTATCAATGTCAATAAACATCGTTTCATAACGCAAATGGTTACGGTTTATTCTGACACGACTTGCACATCCACGCTCAACTTCCCTTCAGCATTGGTGTGCGGTGCCACATTACATCTCACATAGCGGGGAGTGGTGACTCTTGGCGTAAACGGTGCCATGCCTCCATAAACGCCAATTTGTGTTCCATCACTTCCAAGGATATTCGTGGCTATACTGTCCTGCAATTCGAATTCTGTTTCTATAAATTTACTATTTTGGAGTCCGCTGAAATCCTTGAAAACAGAGGACAAGCTGCTGAAATTATGGTTCCCGGAAGCGGAATCCTCAAAATAGCCATTACTTTTAATGCCAATGCAATTGAACGTCGCCAAAGGATTAACCGAGGCTAGGTAGCTTGATGTAATCAGAATACTGTTAGTACAGGTGATATCAGGGATGTTTTGTTCGGATTGAGCCAGCACGAATGGGGGCAAGTATGCAATACAATTAATCATCGAACAACCGTTAGAATTAGAAGTAGAAGACCATGACTCGAAATTGACAATGCTATTCACAAATTGGGTGTTGTAATTACGTGTAATATAGTATTTATGAATGATACAATTGACAAATACGCCATTCTGTACATTTGCTTGATTGCAATAAACAAGATCAAACATACATTTCCTAAACGTCGGATTAACGAGGCGACAGAAATTGGTGGAGGAAGCGAATCTAACACCCTCTATAACAATATTTGAAACCGGATTATATATACCACCTATAGAACATCCGTTAATAATTGTTGGTTCCGCATCAGCAATCGTGTCTCGGATTATTCCATTTCCCCGAATGGTGATGGATTTTTCAATAGAGATTTGATTGAAAGCACCAGATGACAACAGAATCACGTCACCGTTGACAGCTGAATCGTATGCTTGTTGAAGAGCTGTTGTGCCGTAGAAAACAGAAACACTGTCATTGTGGTTCAAAGTGGCAATCTGTTGTTGGGCGAAGCTCACTGTTGACAACATTGTCGCAAGGGCAAGAACGATGGTCTTTTTCATTTTTCAGATGCCAGTTATATACCATCGGCCCGTCGGTTTTTGGAATTTATAACTAATGATTTATTTTATACAAATTATTGATTTCAATAGCAATATTCTACCGTAACCTCTACAAGGCTAATAGCATAACTGTTTTTCAGTTCACAACGATATAGCGCGCATCTCCATACAGCATCCGTCTCCCCATCAGTACTCCACCTTCCTCTTCTCTATCTCGTTCCTGGGCCCAAAATCCTCACTGTTCGCGATTCGGACCAGCCAGTTGCCCGCTGTATCAAACTCCTTGTAAGTATAGGTAATCGTATAGGTTTGCTTCTCGTTCGAGTCGTACTGAACAGACTTAATCAAGTTGTCATTGTCATCGTAAAAATATTTGATATAGTCGCCTTTATCCGCCAACTTTTTCTCATCGGGACTCTTTACGGCCGTCTTTATGCAGACAACCCGGCCTTTGTCATCATATTGCAGTGTCTCCCACTCCTCCCAGTCTTCCTCGCAACCAATAACCAGGTGGACACGTTTTATAATTCTGCCGTCCGAGTCTCTGACCAAACCAAACTCTGGAATGTCTGAGAAGACAAAAACACCCTCTGGCACATCCTTCGTCGCCTCCTTGAACTCCTCATAGTCTGGGGCAAAATATTCACCCTCCATATCCTCTATTTTTTTACCGCCCTTCAACCCATTGACTCTGACCAGATTCCCAGACTGGGAGAACTCAAGGTTACAACTTATCCATTCCGTCCCGAAGTAATAAACTATCACATCAACATCCCCATTCTGTATCACTTTCTTGACATTCCCCTTCAGTCCAAAGGTGGCACGGTCAGTATAGGCTGTTTTCGAAGCGGGAGTATCGCCGGGGCGTTTATCTGTGTTGATGGTTTTCACATACTGCTCAAGCTCCTGCGTGAAATTGAAACCGATAACGAGTCCTTTCTGGTCAAAATCAATACTCACCTCCTGATTTCGGGTACCCGTATAGGGATGGCCCAATGGTTTCAACTCAATGGCAATATTCTGTACCTGATAACCAACAATTGTCCCCGAGCTATTTTTCACACAAAGACAATGCTCCACAATGTCGTCATCCACAATTCGGAAATGCACCACATTCCACATCTCACTGATGGTTTGAGCGGTGCGTTCGTCAATATCAATTCCCCTAAAGTCAATGGAGGAATGATTCGTTTCAGCCCGATTGATGGCGGTCAGCAAAGTCGAGATTTGTTGTTCCATCTTACTTTTGAGCCCGGCATCTTCAATGCCGTCGGAGAATTCAAAGCGTACGGCATCCTGTGCGTGAAGCATCACGCAGACCGTGCAGAAAAGAAATATTGAGAATATCCTTTTCATCATCATTTTAATCTAATACTGTCTTTAACTATTCTTAATTGAGACATGAGACTTAAGACTTTGTAGTTGGCACAAAATCGCCAGTTCCCTATTTTGCCCGAACCCCATAACGTTCCAAATACCGGAAAAAGTTTTCGTGATTCAACATGACATATACGACTCCCTTTATCTTACCCGAGGTGGTCACCACCGGTTCCTTTTCCAACTGACAGGTCACGTATATCATGTAATTATCGTTCGATTTGAACAAACTGTTTTCGTTTCGCCAGTATTTGGCCTCTTTGTTGGATAATGGACGGCCATTGTTAAAACCGTCCACCCCCTTCAAGAGCAAAGTGGTCAGAAGTGCCTCACATGCATTTTTTTCCACATCAATTTTCTTATCCACTTCAACCTGAACGGAGAACAAAGTTGTCTTTTCGGCCTGTTCCAGCAAAGTCACTTCGCTATCATACGTCTTTTGGGCCATCGTCGAAGTCGCAAGCATGGTCATCGACAGAAATAATAACGACAAATGTTTCATCTTCATCATTTAAAAATGAATCAAGGGTTCTTCCGTGGAGGTGAAGAACAATTTAACGTCGTCATTCAATAATTTCATGATTTCCTTGTTGCCTTTTGTGATTTCGCAAAGGGTAAGCTCCCCGCTCAACACTTCTTTCACTTTGGCAGTACCTACCGTTTTGTAAATCTTGCTCCCTGCAATTTCGGATTCCATTTGCACGTTAAAATACAAGCCAGGACATATCCCGATATTCGAGCCACCGTCAATGACCACTGTCTGCACTTTGTCTTTCTTCACATCTTGAACCACTTTGATGGGTACCGAAACCACTATTCCGTTATCAACCAAGCGACGGCATTCCTGACTGCTCATTTGAAGAGTTGCTTCCAAGCATTTCTGCCGATCTTCATTTGATGATGAAGTGAAACTGTTACGTGTGGCCATTATTTTTCCCGTACGAGCATCTTTCAGCACCAAATTAAACGTGATCTTGCCATCATAATAGTAATATGTTTCCTTTGTCAAAAAGCGAGTGCCTTGTTTTCTTTCCATCGACAAGTTCCCAAGAGTGCATGTGATAATAAAATCAACATTTTTCGCCTCATTGGAATTGTTTCTCACACTATTCCAATCTACCACATTCACACGGCATCTGGGCATACTCGCTATACAAGCATTGCGCATTTCAGTGCTGTAATTACCTGTGAAATCACCTACAGCAACTGTGGCTTTCCTTTGGGCAACTTGTGCATTCAGTTGCATTGCAAAAAGACATAAAACAATCAGAAAGTAATTTTTTTTCATATCAACTAATTTTTTAAATTTTAATCTCGGGTTTTAATTTCATAATACAACTATTCCAAAATTTTAATCATCCATGGCTAAACGGAATCCAATGGCAGGAGAAGCATCTTCTGGATCACGATGCGAGCGCGTGGTGGATCGAAGAGCCCAATCCGTTGTGTCCTCGTAAGCCCCACCCCGGACAACACGATGATAGCCTTTCTGAGGTCCGGTCGGGTTTACGGATTTTTCCGTAGGATACGTACCAAACCAATCCTGACACCATTCGGCCACATTGCCATTTATTCCTTTGATACCTAATACATTCACACCGCTATTCGAGACTGCCTTACACGATGTTAGTTTGAACACTGAACCCGCAGGGATCTTCTTGCCATCCTCAGCAGCACGGCCACGTGCGGCATATTCCCATTCCGCTTCCGTAGGTAAACGGAAATGAAGACCGCTCCGCGCATTCAGCCTTTTGATGAATTCCTGGCAGTCGTCCCAAGTGACGTTGCTTACCGGCAGTTCTGGAGACTGTACCATTGACGGATTGCTACCCATCACCTCTTGCCACAAAGCCTGTGTGACTTCCGTGACACCTATACTATAATTCCGAAGAATCACTTCATGAGGCACCGCAACATTAAGCGTTGCTCTGTTGAAATTGTCCGAAGTCCCCATGGTGAAAGTTCCTCCCTTGATTTTGGCCATTTCGTATGAAATACCGTTCAGCGAGAAAGTTCCGCTCGCATGTAAGGTGACAGTATGGTTCAACACCTGTTTGGGATTGATGTCCACGGCCAATTTTTCGTCGTTATAACCATCGTGGCGAAATTCTAGTTCATGTTTTCCCACAGGAACTACAATCTCATTTTTGTTGTCTTTCAAGCTCCCTTTTAACTCGCCATCCACATAGACATTCGCGTCTTTGATATTGCAAGTCAATTTTATGGTTCCCGTAGGACCTTCGTATGCGATTTGAGGTTTTTCAACACTCATCACGTAGGTCACATTACTTTGGATTCCCTCAAATTCGTATCGCAACGGCAAAAATTTTGTCGATTTGATGGTAAGCCAATTGGCACCCTGTATCATATAGATCCACCATTCTCCGTCCTTATATTCCGTCGATATAATATCCCCTTCGAAAGTCGCATCAGGCAATACCAAACCCAGCAGGACAAGACCGCAACGTGTGCCATTGAGATCTTCTTTAGGGAATTGCACAGCATAGGTCATAGTCAAATCCGGATGGAAATCCAGTACCTTCAGGTTCTGTGCCGAACCTGACACTTCCACCATTCCCAACAATACAAGAAGAAATAACAACTTTCTCATGTCACTACAACTTGAAATTCTTCAAATTAAAAATCTTGTCATCATCCTCTTCCATAGGCTGCCAGGTACGAACAAGTATGGTCGGACTCTCCTCGTTTGTAAAATCCCATATAATAAAAACAATACCCTCATCGCTATAGTTGGAGGAAGACCAGCCTTGCCTAAGCGTTACTCCATAAAAATTGGGCTTTGACCCATGACGTATCACAGAAATGTCGTCGAAGTGTACATTGATGTAACTGTTGTTCGAAAACACCTTACGCAAATTGGCTAAATATTGCTGCTTACCCATCGTGGTATATTCTACCTTGGGTTTGGGCACATCGCGGTCAATCCGTTTCATCACTTTACCTGTAACAATAAGAGCTTCCTCGCTAAAAACCTTTTCCATGAAATCAATATCTTTCTTGTTATATGCATTGCGGAATTGTTCCACCCAATACAATATCTGCATTCTGCGGTCCAAATCATCAAGGCGTTGCCCCTCTTTGATAAGTCTCACATACTGGTTAAGCCCCAAGGTTATGTTGAAATCGGTAATGACGCCCTTAGGACTGAGATTGATACAAACCTCCTGATTCAGGTCGCCCGTATAGGAATCGTCAAAAGGTTTCATCTCCACGGCAATATTCCGCACCTGGTAGCCGAGTACCACCCCCGAACTGGTTTTTACGCGAAGACAGTGCTCCACGATGTCATCATCCACAATCCGGAAATGCACATTATTCCACATCATGCCAAGGCTCTGAGAAGCGAGATCATCAATTTCAATTCCCCAGTAATTAATGTCTGAATTATTTGTTTCAGCTCGATTAATGGCGGTCAGCAGCGCTGAAATCTGCTGTTCCATCTTACTTTTAAGTGCGAAGTCTTCAATACCGTCGGAAAATTCAAAACGAACGGCATCCTGTGCGTGAAGCATCACGCAAGCTGCGCAAAAAAGGACAATTGCGAATATCTTTTTCATATTTTAATTATTTTGCAAAGTTAAACCATAATGCATTCATACCCTTATAATTGTCTAATTCGGACGTTGTCATGTCACGAAAACTGACCCTTTCTTTCGTACCAGGTCCTAATATTGTATTGACGCTCCCGTCTTGGGAGAAAATGAGCCAGAAAGCACTTTCCGGCTTCTGACAATTGTCGGGAGTGCCATATTTTTTGATTTTATATTCCGCCTTCATGCGATTAAGTTTAGCCCTCACTTCGTTGGAATCACCACATTTAAGCAAATCTTCAATGGCCATCATTTGCCATGCAGGAAGCCCAGGGTCGTTCACTGTTTTTGGAACGGAAACTTGTGCTTTATCACTTGCGGTTGAAGGGGCAAGAGTTGTAGCGGCTTGCACTTGTTTTTCCTCCATCTCCGCAGCTTTAAGATTCGTCACATCAGCCTTCTCTTTCACTGTTTTATCCAAACTTGGGGACACCGGAGTCTTCGAATACTGTGTCTGTTGTTGTCCGATTCCGAGAATGGCATTAACATCGCTCTTTTGCACATAAACGAAGACCCTGTACTGTGTACCGCGCATCATTTCCAATGAACTCGTCTTGGCATATATTGATTGTCTGAGCGCATCACTCAATGTAACGGTTTTCTGATTCAATTCAAGATACTCTTGAACCTGCGACATCAGCGTTGTTCGTGCTGCATCAAGTGCTTTCTCGGTCGTTTCTAAGGTCGCCTCCGAATAAAGGAAAGCGGCGTCTCTTTTGATCTGATTGATTTGTTTTGAAACCGATTCCTCCTGGGCAAAGGATGGAACCAAAATAAACCATGCTAACAAGCAAACAAATAGTTTTCTAATCATTTTCCTGAAATAAAGTTTTAATGTTTGATATGGGTACGTAACTGTTCAACCGAGCCTGGATAGTTCCTGTCTTCTCTCCCAAAACCGACGGATCGAACGTCATTTTCATCACGTGGCAATACCCTAATTCCTCATTGCGCATAAGCAATTCACCATGTAACTGGTTGTTTTCCATTCTTTCGGCCCCGAAATAAGGTTTGCAGCCTGTCTGCAAACAGAAAGCAACCCAACGCCGAAGAGGGATTTGAAAATGATCCTTCTGATAGCCGTACTTGACCAGTTTGACATCCAACACAAACGGATACTCCATCTCCACACCCGTCACAAGATTGGCCATCGTTTCTTTCGGGTAATTCTCACTGTACAGCAAAGAGAACTCCCCCTGATCATTTTTTTTATAGTAGCGATTGGAGTTCAGTTCAACCAAAAACAAAGAGTCACCTCTAAGATACCAAAGCAAACTATCACCAAGGGGGTAAAACATAGAATCGACAGGTTCCGTCTGTACGGTTTTCTCCACGCAAACGCAGCTCATGTCGGCACACAATGTATTTTCGGCTTCGGTCACGTTCAATCCAGAAATCAAATGATAATTAGTAGGATAAGTTAGTGTCAAAAGTCGTTTTTGTTTATTGGAAGAGTAAAAACTGACAATATGTATTTTCCCTTCATTCAAAGTATTCTGAACAATGAACGTAGTGTCGGTAGCAATCACTTTCAAATCACTGAAGCCGCCTTCCCAAAATTCCACTTTTTCATCATACAAATACTGGCTAATGGGGACACCATAGAAATCCGGGATGTCGGCGGTCAGTGCCATCCGTTCGATAAAATCGCATTGCAATTCACTCAGGCAATGGCGTTGTGTGGGAGTGAACAACGAATATCCGATATGGGTCACCTCTCCATTTCTGACAATGACCGTAACAGGATATCCCTGGTACTGCAACGCCTTATAAAACAAGCCATCATTGTCTTGGCATGGCAAACCAATAAAATCGGCAATGTGCTCAAGTTGCGAAGATCGGTACTCCTGGGCAAAAGCAATCCCCAAGCCTTCCCAAAGAATGAGAAGGCCCAGGAGAATTGCTGTTTTGCGTAGGTTAACCATTAAGCTCCGATATTAAACCATTTACGATTACCATTATTACGCTGTAGTTCACCCTGAATCAGTTCGCCATTCTTGCATTTGGCATTGCGAATGCCATCACCGGCTCTGATCTCAAGTTTGCCGCCGACACCATCCTTCAGATCCAACGTGTAGGGTTTCTGGAATTTCAGAGCTCCGCCTCCACCATGGGGTTTGCCGCCCTGCATCGGTCCCTCGTAGGTGGCCACGCCTTTCCATTTGCAGGTCCCCCAGTTTCCTGTATTCACAACAGGTTTAGTTAATTTTGCTTTAGCGATGGAGTCAGCAATACGAATGGAATCTTCCTCATGTTGCTTTTTTGCAAGTTGGATTTCCTTTGCTATACGAAGGGAGTCTTCTCTACACTGCACTTCTGCCTCTCGCAAAGCTTCTGCTCGACTGATGGAATCTTCGACACGTTCTTTCTCCTGTTGTTGGATTTCCAATTGTCGAGCTTCTTTCTTGGCAATAATTGAACTGAAGAGGAAGTAGCTGCCCACCACCATGCCGATGGCAACGGTGGCGATGCCGATGATAAGTGCCCACGGTGTTTTCTTGGGCGGGGCGATTTTGGTCAAAGGTTCATGGCACTCTTCACAAACAAACTCCTTGCTGGTTCGAATGGCCTGTTTCTCCTTGTTTTGACACTTCGAACACGGGGTTCCGTCTTCCTTGCCGCTTGTGTTCGTGCAAATGCCCCAATTTACATTATTGTTCTTTCCTTGATTTCTTGCCATAATAAATTATCTTTTTTTGAGGATATCGATTGCTTTTTTTGCTTCATTGCTAAACTGTTGGAATTTCGGAGAGCTGGTGCTTGAACATTCCTTGATGACAAACTCACGCATGACCTTGCCTATCTGTTGTTCAAATTCGGCACGTTTTGCCATCGGCAGTTCCGGATTTTTCAGGATTTCGTTCACTTTGTCCAGTATTTCATTGCGATATTCGGCAGTCATGGCCTCACTTGCAGGAAGATCCGTGAAAGCACTTGACAAGAACGTGTTCGTCATAATGCCCCAGTCTCCCTCGCGGGTCAGGCACCAACCGCGTCCGTTCACCTCATCATCGGCCACGTTCAGGATGCCCGTCGCCGCCCCTAAGAACAGGTAAGGGAGAAACTCTTGTGCGGTCAGCACTTTCTCTCCCATAATCGGAGGCAGACAAGTGCCGTCGCCCTCGCTGTGCAACAGAATGCGAGCTTCTTTCGCATCCGCCTGGTTGGAACTTTCGGTCATCATTTTGTATTCGCGTTCATATTCCGCCAGCCATTTCAATGCACGCAAGGGGAAGCAATATTTCACCGCAGCGATGGTAATTTCATTTTTCGTGTCATCCGACGTGTCGAAATTGATGGTGCTTCCCGGGGTGGCGTTGCCGAAGGCACTGCGGAAAGAGTATTCCAACTTCTTCGCAAATTCCTTGAGCGTGTCATCACCCTCGTATGAAGGCAGAGTGACAAGGATGGTCTTGCGGTTGATGGATTCCGGCTGTGCCACCGGATTGGGATTATTATTGAGTGTCTTCTGCAACTGAGTGTCATCCAACAGAATAAATACGCCGCTCTTATCCACAGCATCTTTTGTGAAAGCTCGGACATCTTCGTCAGTGATCAGCACCTTCTGTAACTGTTGAAGAATGTTGATGCCGATTAGTTTGTCTTTTGTGCATTCAACCTCATGAATTTCGCGCACCTGCTGTCCCATAACATTATCCACCACATCGAAAGCCTTTTCTATAGTCAGTTCCTTGGTAAGTTCATCGAAATGAGCGTAGGTCTTATTGCCAACCAACTCATGACGTAGGGTACCCGCAATGCTTTCCATACGGTTGCGATTCAATAACAGACTCTTTTCGAAACTAGCCACCTTAGCATCCTCGCGTACTTCAATAACAGCCTGTTTCATATCTTTTAAGCTGCCTTGCTGCTGGTTACGGTCGCTTATACGCTTCGCAGCCTCTTCCATACATTGCGCCAAGGCCCCAACAAACATTTGAACTTGATTATGAAATTCCTCGAAAAACACCTGCAATTTGCTCAGCAGGCGAGAAGTAAAATCCATTGCTACCAGTTCGGTTCTCGCAGTATATAGGTCAGTCAGGATCGCCTGATGATCTGTATAGCAGTCCTTGGGGCGTCCCGTGGCCTTCTGCAGCAAGCTAAGATGAGTGTATTCATCCATATTGCCTGCCAATTCCTGCTCGAAGTCCCTGATTCTCTCTTCTAATGCATTCACATTTTCCGGAATCTTATTCCTACGGTTTTTGATGTAAATTAGAATCGTATCGCTTACCTGAAGGAGGTCAGTAAGGCTCAATCCACCTTCGTACCATTGTGTATATAAATCGTGTTCGATGGTTTCTAAAATAAATTCGGCCTGGGTTTTCAGCACTTCGTCTTTGCTCTTGTCACTATAATATTCCTCCACACCTTGTTTGTGGATTCGGAAGGCTTTTTTATAGGTATCAAGGAAGAATTGCTCAAGATAATTCAAAGGATTGCTATCCGCATTCTTAGCATCATCATAATTGTAGAAAATAGACAGATTTTTCCAAAAATCTTCGATTTTCTCAAATTTTTTGTCTGTATCTAAAATACGTTCATTCAGCATTAAGAAGCTGTCGTCAAGCATCCATTTACGCCTCTGGCCATCATCTTTAATGTAAAGTTGTTCATAATCCTTCTTTTGCGGATCCGTGATGAAGCCAAGATCATCCTTGTAATTGTTGTAGGCCATCTGATTGAACACACTGTCTGCCAAAGTATAGCTGATATGTTCCACCACACGCTGTTCTGGATATACAATACGCTTAATACCGAAAGAACTTACGGCTTTGGTACGGGCGCGTTCCTTGTCATTCCCTTTGGAATTCGTATTGTATTCAACACAAAAATCATTGATGTTCTCACAGGACAGACCACGCTGAAAGTCATCGGTGACACCGTTTTTGAGTCGCATGAACACTGAAAAATAAACCGTATCTGCCAATAATTTAGGCAATTCCGTAAATGAGTTTACCACAGCTCCGTTTTCATTGACATTGGAATATACCATCAATCCGAACTGTCTGTTGGCGATGGTGTTAAGATCTACATGTTCAGCACCAGTTTTAACATCACAAGGAAGGAACTCTCCGATATTAAGGGCAGAAAGCTCGCACAAGGCAGCATAACCATTTTGATGATAGCGTCCAGCCTGACATCCTGCAGGTATATCCAATTCAGGTACCATAGCATATACTGTTATTTCCGTAGAATCACCTTTGAAAGAGGCGTCTGTACGAAGCTGGGCCACCGCATCGATAATACTGCCAGACCCTGTACCACCCGCCAGACCCGCAAAAATATGGATGTGGCAATTTCCTTTGTTACCGCTAACAGAAGTCACTTTTTCATACTGATTCTTTACTGCTGCCAAATATTTGCTGATGTTGGAAGCAAAAAGTATACGTCCCGCCCGACGTTTTTGGCCTGCTGCCGCACCCACTTCGCCAAGGGTTTTCTTCATCATTTCACCGTTCTTGACGATGTTCTTCAGACCTGGAAATGCTTCCGGGTTGTTGAGAATCATACCAAGATCTGTTGTCTTGATGTTCACGAATTCCGATTCTTCAAACTGGGCATTCTGTCCGAACACTTTCCAAGAGGGATCGCCGGGTTTCATCATTTCGTCGGTCGAGTCAACATACACGAAACCGACCGAAAGTCTGCGACGGTCTTCCGCTTTCGGGAACTCCTCCCAAAGGCGTTTGCGAAATGCTTTAAGTATTTTACCTCCTGTACCGCCTATTCCAATAAGGATGTGATTGGGTTTTGTAGGATCGATTTGTTTCATTTTTTTTCTTTTATATTATTAAATCAATTATTTTACAAGCTATCAACGATAACGATGAGAGGATCCTCTGCCTCTTGAATCTCTTCGCGGGCCTCGGAAACTACCAGTCCTTGTCTCTGTAACTCTTCGTCTGGAAGTGTCAGGAAAGACCGCATACATCAACACCCCCAACACTATCGCGCTGATAACAAAAGTCCAAATGGATCTGTTTCTGGCTTTCGTGACAGTCACCATCACCGTCTGGCGGACGGCTCCCGAACTTTCCGCCATGGTTTTGTCCACAGGATTTTCATTCCCTACCAGTTCAACAGTCTCAATCCGGTTTATTATCCGGTTAGCTTGAATGGTTTTGACCATCCATATTCCCTCAACACAGAGAATAAGGAGACTTACCGCCAGCAACACATAAACCACAGGGCTTGGTTTACCGCCATTCTTCAACAACCACACTACAAAAAATATTAAGGCTGTAACGCCAATGCCAACAAGTATTCCTCCAATCATACAATCATATTATTACTTAATAAATATACCCAGCAAAATTCGGATTTTTTGC
>Ga0247610_10001023_pt1 | contig 35981 bp, 42 predicted proteins | sample 174DNAGHGhighgp2_FD_193483 | JGI IMG/M metagenome (GOLD analysis project Ga0247610, IMG submission 193483) | Sheep rumen microbial communities from Palmerston North, Manawatu-Wanganui, New Zealand - 1742 DNA GHGhigh gp2 | ecosystem: Host-associated > Mammals > Digestive system > Stomach > Rumen...
GCTCTGGGCTTCGGCGCCGCGCAGCATGTCAGCGAGGCGGCCGCCTTCGGTGATGTCAGTGTCATTGATCGCGACGACGGCGTCGTCAGCAGTGGTGTCGGAGAAGAGGTCTTCCACTTCGTCCATGGCGAGGATCTGATTGAAGGTGTAGCCGTTCGGGACGACGACGTTCTTGGTGTTGTTGTCAGAGTCGATGAGGGTGATGGTCAGAGACATAGTTGTGTCCTTTGTGTTTTGTTGTTTTGGATCAGAAAAGGGAGTGCCTGGATTAGGCGTTAACGACGGCCTTCTTGAAATCTTCAAGGGCCTTCAGGATGTTGGTCTTCATCTGTTCTGCGCGGTCGGTGCAGCATTCGGGGCTACAGCCAGCAGCGGCGGGCGTCCGCTTGATATCGCGGGACACACGAACCTGGACGTCCTTGGTGTCAAAGACGACGAGGTCATTGTCGTGCAGAAGCACGTTCTTGACATGGCCGATGAAGGAGCGGCCATCGCGAATGATGCGAATCTTCGCATCTTCGACATCGTAGCCACCGCGTTCAAGCGCAGAGCGCAGCTTGCTCACAGTGGTGTCGCCCGGAACCGTCATGCGGTTGTTGCGGGCACTGCGGACCAGGAAGGTCACAGTCTTTTCTCTCATGCTGATTGTTCTCCTTGTGAGGTTGCGAGAGAGTGGTAAATCGGTACGGACTTGAGAGTCTCTTCGTCCAGTACCACTTCGTTGTATCTGCACTTTGCGCCTCTACGACCGGGGAAGTCGTCAAGCGTTCCGTGTGATACCCAGTGCACAAACATTTCCATCATCTTGATGGCAACGGCGCAGTTAGTTAACGCGATTTGGTCGTGCTTGGGCGCGATCATCGTGCAAGCCAACTCGTCAGGCCGCTTGTCCACGTCAGGCCGAATATTGGGGAACAGCTCCGGCAGATTCGGATCAAGAGCTTGCCCTCCACGCCTTTCGTAGACATTGACCTGTCCCGTTGTCTTCTCGTTTCCGCCGTTGATCACCAGGATATTGTCGAACCCTTCAGCGTACATGGAGAGCTCGTACCTTGTCTTGGCGTTGTCGACGCAAACAAAGATGACAGGAACGTCTTGTGAATAGAAATAGTCAGCCATCATAGAAGCGGGGCTGCCGATTGCCTCAAAGGCTTTCTGGTTTTCCTCGTTCTCGATGGTTTCGGTGATCGGAATGATCTGTCCGATGTTTTGCGGATTCACATACTGGTTGAATCCGTCCAATCGGACGTTGCGAAGGAATGTTTTGCGGACCATCTTGTCCTGCAGTTCGAGCATTCGCTGCAGCATCTTGTTACCTGCACCGGCACCCTGTCTGATGGCATTATGCGGGTCGAATGTGTCTCCATCGATCAGCGTGATGCTGTTGACGATGGACGGAAGCACACAGTTGCCTGCATTAGCCATATAGGGCGTAATGTCGATATGATGCTTTTCCAGATAGTCCAGACAGAGGCTTGCGCAGCACTCTGACAGCAGCTGGGTGATGTATCCTCCGATACCACCACAGCCGACGACGTAGGTCCTCAACATTGCTCTTCTCCGGGCTCCTCGACTTCAGGATTGTCGTAAGCAGCCTTCATGGTGAGCAACGCTTCATAGGAGTCTTTCAGGATGCGAAGCCACTCATTCAGCACATCGGAAGACACACACTCAGACTCTGTGTATGCATTGACAGCGTTAACCATCAGATTGCACAGCGAAGTAATATTGGTGTCATTTCCGAGCGCATTTGTGGAATCGACCACATTGAGATCTGGTTTCAGATCCATCAGTCCTTCGAAGATCTGACGTGCTTCCTCGTCGTCCATATCAGCCAGCACGGTTTCGCCTGTCATGAACGTTTCGATCGACAGCAGCACGTCTGATTTGTCGAAAGTATCGGTGACAGAGAGGCCGGCGATCATCTCCAGCGGCTGACGAACATCCGGGTCCGTGAAGACGTCGACGAGTCTGGCTGCAAGAGTTGGATCATTCAGTGCATCCAGCAACGCAACTTTGAACTCCGTGGTGTCACCAATATCCTGCGTCTCCGTAGGGACTGCAGGAGTAACATCATCGTCATCCTTCTCTTTCTGGGTGGTGATCTTGACACCTGCAGTGCTACTGGTCTGCCCCTTGACGACGGACGGAAGCAGATCATAGTCGTACTCGCCTTCATCATAGTCATCCCAGTAATCACGCAAGTAGGAACGCTGTTTGTTGTGTTTGCTGTGCTTGCCTTTCTTACCACCCCAGTTCCAGCCATAACCATAGCCTCCATAGCCATAGCCGTAGTCAGCACCTCCATACCCACCGTATCCGCCATAGCACTGATTTGCAGGCTTCTGCGGATAACCGTAATAGTAGGTGTAAGTGCCATCCTTGTTGACCGAATAGTAACCACCGCCGACAGGAGAGGAATACTGCCCATACCAGGTGGTCCTGACAGGAGGGTGGTAAGCCTGCTTCTTGATCGTTTCGACCCATTCGGCCACAGGTTCATAGACCTGACCGAAGTCCACTTCTTCAAGCACGTCCCACAGTTCCTGATCCTGTTGCATGCTCGGGAAGAATCCAGTACATTTGTACTGGGAAACGAGGCCATTTCTGAGGCCGAAGACGATATGGAGCCCAGCTTTGAACTGCTGATCGTTCAGGTCGGTGCCGCTCCAGAACGCACCCATCTCAGGATGCGTATGGATGCTGCCCATCAAGGTGAAACCTTCAGGCATTCCTGTACCGTCGTCATAGAAATGCACAGAAGCTCCGGCACCTGACTGGTCCGGACACTTGACTGCCCATTCGCGTGTCGCCGTATTGTAGTAGAGCGTATAGGCTGTTTCCATGCGCGGAAACTCATGGATCGTACCCAGAACTTGCTGCATGAGTGCTGCGGGCATCTTCGAACCGATCCACTTGGGACCAGGGTACTTGGTCTCATCAAGTGTCTTGGAAGAGTACGTCTGCAGGTCATCGACATTCTTTGGTTTGATCCAACCTTCAAATACCGCGGATTCCAGGCGGACACGGCAACCGTCCTGGCAAACCACCAAATTTTTAGACATTCTTTTTCATCTCCCGACGCAGGGCATCTTCAACACAGCCTTGGACATCCCTTGACAGTGTGAAACTCCGCGTAACGGTTAGTGCAGACTCGAAACTCGCATTGAACTTTACCGCTCTATCGAAAGGATCAGGAAGACCCTTTATCATGAGCGGCTGTCTGCGAACACGGGTCATGTGCTTACGGTGTTTCAGTGTTCTCATCGCCGGCTGCTCCGAGCCAGGAAGTCAGTCGCTGACATGCTGTTATAAGGCTTGAACTGTCGCACACCATCCAGCTCCGAAAAGACACGAGCAAGTCGGATCATGTGACGATAGCTGCTTCCGCTGTCACCACGACGGCTTGTGATCATATCCTGGAACTCCTTGATCTTCGGCATCTTGTCGTAGATGCGCTCGATCTCGCTCATATCACGGCTTGACAGCAAGTCGTAATTGAACTGTGAGTTGAAGAAGCGTCTGTATGTGAGTTCAATTGCCACCGATTCCGTGAGTTTTACACCTTTTGGAGTCTGGTAGGCAGTGTGCCCCCAGCAGATATCACCGCTGTCATGCACATTGGGGAACGGCATGTGGCCGAGCTGCGCATTGTCGAGATCATCGACATGCTCTCTTAGGGCTGCCATACGGGTCATGGTCGGAACGTTCGCAGGAGTCAGCCTCACACGCATCCACATCAGAGGATGGTAGATCGGAAATCTTTTTGAAATTCCGTCGACTTCCATCTCGAAGAGCTGCGGAGGAATTTCGACAGTGATGTCACGGGAACCGTCTTCATCCACTTTCCACTGGATAAGCGGATAGCGGAGATTTGGTGTAATCGTAATCTTCTCACCAGAGACCAGCCGCTCCACGAATGCATCATAGAAGACATCCTGCATGCCAGTCACGTGGTAAATGGCAACATTGTCTCCCAGGATACGGACGAGCTGATCATGCGTCGTGTCCTTGATCACCGTGAAGGTATCCTTTCTGTCTTTCATGGTCGGGGCCACTTCGGTCAGAAATTTATCAAGGGACATTTCCTCCAGCGAATCGAACTGCACAGCTGTTGCTATGCCTCCGTGCTGATGGAAAAGATCTGATGAACGCTCGACAAGATGCATCTGCCCGACAGGCAGTGTGCTATCAATGTCGCCTATTGACATAGGAGATCCTTGAGTTGTTGTTCATTGATGATTGTAATACCGAGTTTCTCTGCTTTGGATCTTTTTGAACCGCCACCATCCCCGGCTACGAGATAGGACGTACTGGAAGAAATCGATGTTACGAATTTGCCTCCATTGTCCTCAATAAGTTTCTTGATTTGATCTCTGCTTTGCGACAGAGTTCCTGTAATACAAAATGACAGACTTTTCAGCTTTTCGCTGGAGAGCTCTTTCTTCTCCTGCTCCATACAAAGCCCATACAACGAAAGCTCGTTGATAAGCTCTGCTTTGCGTGGACTGTGAATGCTGGTGAAGATAGCGCGTGCGGTTGTTTCAGCGAATCCTTCGATAGCTGCTATCTCCGGAATGGATGCCTTAAGCAATGCCAGCATGGAGCCGAAGTGATTAGCCACAGTAACGGCACCTGTCGTACCGATGCAGTCGATACCGATTGCGCACAACACACGATCAAAGGGCTTCTGTTTGGACTTTTCGATTTCAGCCAGTACCGAGTCAGCCTTCAGATCCTTGCTGATGCCAGGAAGCATAAGATCTTCCTTTGTCAGTTTATACAGATCAGCAGGCGACCGTAGCTTGCCTTTCTCGACCAGTCTTTCTATCATGGCGATTGCAATGCCCCTGATGTCCATGCACTGCCGGCTGACGAAATAGCAGATTTCTGCTTTTGTCTTTGCCATACAGTCTTCATTGACACACAGAAGCGCTGCACCATCTCTCACGAGTTCTGCACCGCATTCAGGACACAGCTTTGGAAACACAACAGGTGCACCCCCCATCGACTCAACGACATGATCCAGCTGCGGAATAATTTCAGCTGCCTTATAGACGGCAACCATATCACCCAGTTTAAGATCCATTTCCCGTATATAGTCGATGTTATGCAGACTTGCGTGCTCCACTGTAGTTCCACACAGATCAACAGGATCAAGAACTGCAACAGGTGTAAGCGTACCTTTTCTGCCTATCTGCCATGTGACTCCTTTCAGCATGGTAACGGCTTCCACGGGTGTGAATTTGAACGCTATAGCCCAGTTGGGATCATGTGTGCCTTCTCCCAGTGATGCTCTCTGCTGGCGATCATCTGTTTTAATGACAGCCCCGTCGATTGCATATGGGATATCGGCTTCGTGTTTCTTGACTTCCTGGATCTCGATGTTTGCGACATCATCGTAATTCGGGAAGCTAATAGGAACGAAGTTGGTCTGTGGAACTGTGAATCCGTTCTTTTCAAGAAGTGCCAGCATCTGCTTTTCTGTACCGGCATTATAGCCTGGCACGTCGTAAGCATAGAATACGAGATTCCTGGATGCTGTTATTGACGGGTCCTTCTGACGTATGGAACCAGCTGCGACATTGCGTGCATTGGCATAGAGCGGCAATCCTCTGTCAGCTCTGTGAGCGTTGAGCGCTTCGAAGTCCTTCTTATGCATGACAACTTCCCCACGGACAATTAACTGTTCCTGCTGTACTGTCACGGGGATTGTTTTTATTGCCATAGCATTCAGTGTGACATCTTCGCCAACATCACCGTTTCCTCGGGTGGCTGCTTTCACAAGAGTACCATGCTCATAGAACAACACCAATGTCAACCCGTCCAGTTTCGGCTGTACACACCAGCCAAGGCCAGCATATTCTTTGGTCTTAGCAAGATAGTCGTTGATGTCGTCTTCTGTAAACGCATTCTTGAGGGAAAGCATCCTATAAGGAAACTGAATCTTTGCAAATGTATTAACAGGCTTGCCGCCTACTCTGGTTGTCGGACTGTTGGGACTCTTGATGTCAGGGGACGCGTCTTCCAGAGCTTTCAGACTTCGTATGATTGCATCATAGTCGGCATCCGACATAATCGGATTGTCGAACTCGTAATACGCACGCTCTGCTTCCAGCGCCTTAGCCAGCAGTTCGTTGTACTTCTGCTGCTGCTCCAAAATGGACCTCCAATGGTTTGAAGAACTTTTCCTGGATCAGCGGATCGAATCCATCATGGCCGTCGTCTGATTCGGCTCTGACAGCGTTCATGTACATGATGCGGCCGACGATGCACGCCCATTCTTTCTTGTCATCGTACTCGATTTTTCCGCCCTGTTGATCGAACACTTTGTGATAAAGGTTACACACAGCAGCGCGCGTTTTGCGGCGATACAACATGGGAGCATCATAGCCGAAACCATCCTGACGAATGACAATACCAAGCGTTTTCATGCTGGCATGCGGGGATCTGTAGAACACAATGTGATCTTTCTTGTGATTGAGTTCCAGTCCCATACTATTCTTCAGAATTGTCTCCACACCCATGATGAACCATACGAACGGATTCTTCGAGTGTGCCTCGTGAGCTTTCTGTAGCATGTGTTCGGTCGAAGGGCTTATGTCTTCTAGTGTGAAACACATGTCATCCGCATAACGGGTGTACACGAATCCGTGCTCTTTCGCATAGGCAGCGATCATGTTGTCAGCGTTGAACATCGCGATGTTCGTCAGCATCGGGCTTGCTGGACCACCTTGCGGCAGGATGCCATTGCAAACACATACTCGCATGATGCCTCTGACATAGGGCTTTGGTACACCGCCGTCCAGCATAGGAGCCTCCGAGAACTCGGGCTTGCAGTTGTTGAAGAAATCCTTCATATCCAACGTAATCATACATCTCGGTTCCCGGCTGTGCTTGACGATGGAACTCATACAGCCCCTACCTGGGATGAACCCATGTGCGCATGCGGATACTTTAATGGTACCAGCTCTGATCAACGCATACAGATACTCCAGGACATCCTTCTGTACGCGCTTCAGATCATCGTTCGGGATTTTGATCTCCCGAAATTCACCCGGCGTCTTCTTGGGGATTCGTCCGTCTCTCCACGTCGTGTCAACTTTATTCAAGTCATACAGGTTTAACATGGAATACCTTAATTGCTTTAGTATTAATGATTCTGGCATAGAAGAGGGTATCTATGTCTCCGACTTCGAGAGTATAATTACTACAGACCCTGCTACTGAGTCGATCAAGAAAGCTACGATCGAAATGGTTCCGGTACTCTCTCCGGAAACGACGGCCACGAACAATGTGACAGAAACCAGTCTCGTCTTTCTCCATGAAGCTAAGAAAGGCGACAAGGAGTCGGCTGACCATGTCATCATTGCCGTGGATCCGTCTAAATGGAAGCTGTGCTACACAACCGAGAACATGAGCATCCTAGATCCTTGCGGCATCAGCGGCAAGATACTGTTGCTTGTAAACAAGAATATGCAGAATGTACTCATCAAGGCAAACGATAGGAGCCTCTCGCTGCAATTCAGCAACAAGAAGCTCGCCATCGCAAAGTGCGGTCGTGCGGGTATGCTGCGTGATGCTATCACCAAACGCAGACTGACTGCAGCCGCTAGTATGTTGCCATCTCTATATCGCACAGCTTCTCCCACAACTGATTGAGAATCTGCACGTTGGTGACAACAGGCAGTTCGTCAGTGTAGGGATCAGTTGTTATGTTGCAGACACGCATCAGCCGTTTGAACGGCGGGGGCTGACCTGCCATCTTTTTAGCCATGTCTTCCAACTCTGGCAGATTGCAAATCTTATCCAGATCCTCTGCAGGAAGCGCGAATCTTGACATAGCCAGCTTCATCAATAACGGAAGATCATGGATGAATACTGGTTCGCAATCTGCCATATCCGTCAGAGCACTCGCCTGGAATGCAGGATTATAGCTGAAAGGCGTACCAAGTTTGAACAGATTGTTTACTGCTTCTGCAAAATCCGGTGCCTGCAGACCTCTGGTAGACAGCGTATGCATCGTAATCTTATGATACTCGACGCCCTGTAACGCACAGCTGGCCGGGGCAGAATAAAAGAGCGTCCCGGAACTGTTATCTCCGCCTTTGAACTGGTAGGAGACCGCCAACAGGCAGTCGTCCGAATTAACACCAGTAGTAGCAGTTGAGAATAACACAACTGGTTTCTTGAGTAGCGATGTAATGTATTCGCCCCATTTCATTGTCCCACCTCCACAGCGGTTGTGATCTGCCAGTGCTGTCTGGATGCTTCTGCAACAAATGATTTCAGCGGCATCGTAAACACAACACTTCCGTTTGTTGCCGGGATTCCTTTGGAGGCTACAACACAGCAGCCGCCAGCGCAAATATATTCTGCAGGACAAATATAGCCGTCTTCCTTGTATTCGCCAAAAAGCTCCAGATTGTCATGAAACTTCCTAAGAAGCTCTTCCGTGCTGTCGCCAGGCTCACCGCCGATTGCATTAATCAGATTTGCTGAAAAAATCGGTTTCAATGTTTCGGGCTTCTTGGAAATGCGATAAAGATCTGGAAGACGCATCTGATATGCATGATAAATCGTACCAGTAACCATAGACATGATGCGCTGCTCAAGCCATTTAGGTGTATGCTCTTCATCGACTTCGCGCCATTCACAGAACCTGGTCTGTGTTGCTTCCTCTCCCTGTTTCAACATATTGGAGGGCACATTGATACCAACCCTATTACTACCTGCTATAACAGTCATCAGATCCCGATCACGAAATGATATTACTGGTCGGCCATGCACTTGATACATAATAGGCGCCGATGAGGAGTAATAGATATGCCCCCCAGAACAGGATAACACGTTAAGCCGCAAATTCGACAGAAGCAAATAATCTCCTGCGATGCGCTTATGCCCTCCTGTCCATCTGAAGACAGCTACATCCTCAAGATGTCTAAGTTTCACCATCTTACTGTGGAAATCGATCATTCTTCCGTCTTCTCCACTGTAAGATACGGCGTCTCATATGTTGGATATGCGAGCGCAATAGCTATCTTCTGTTCGTCGGTTGCTTTATCGGCATCTGGCGATGAGAAGAATGCATCACATGCTGCTGCAAGACTATCCCAAGAACCGTCACCAGTATGCGAGATGAAGACTTGCGCAAGATCTTTGACGTTCTCGATAACCTGTTCCGTCTCCTCACAAACAACCTTACCGTTTGGATCTGTAGTAGGATCTTCTTCCGGGATAGCGCCAATGTTATTAAACGCCGCATAGAGCACTTCCTGTTTGTCTTTTGGCAACTGTTGCAATAATGCGACTTCCTGTGCCATGTTCAGCATACCCTTAATTGCTTTCCCATCGGTCTTAACGTCCCGACGAGTAAAAAGAGCATACAGACTATTAAGAAGTGTCAGCATGGTGGTTTGCCAGGCCCAGCGGATAGCTGGCCTGACTTTCTTTATTGCATTAGCAAACTCAAGAGCTTGTTTCAGAAGACTTGTTCCATCTTCGGTTAGCCTTATCTGATAGATGTGATAACACTTTGCCAAATATTCAAAATCTCTCTTGGCATTATCATCTTGTGTCGTTTCCATAAGCAGATCCAGAGTCAGCTTCGCCGCAGTCGGGAAGATTGCCCTGATATCCGATTGTGGATCATAGTATGTTGAATCACCTTTTGCCCGCACTCTTGTGAAATGCAGGATGGTTGGTTCGTTTTCTGTCATTGTTATTCCTCCGGAAGCCATATTGCCAGTGGACACTGCTCTATTGTCTTAAGGCAGGTATTACATGGCCTGAATGGCGTACACTTTCGAACGTTACGCCTGGCTTCTGTTAGTGCTTTGTTATATTTCTTCTCATCGTCGGTGCATTTCCAATCCAGCACTTTAAGCTGGTCTCCCTGCATCTCGACGACTAACGATGCCCTCATTCCAGATATTTCCTCTATGGCAGGATTCAGGCTTTTACAGCCTGAGTGCCTCTGCAGGAAGAACTGAATCTGGCGAGGAGTGAAAGCACTCCAACTTATTATGCCAGCAGAAATGCCGTTTCTAAACTTCATTTGAGCTTTGACATAAACTTTGTCTTTCACTTGTTCACGCTTCTTGAATAAGCCTGTAAATACTATGGAAGCTTCTATGGAACCACCGTCCCAAATCGGTATAGCCATTCCCTCTGCGATAAAGTGGAAATTAGCCAATACCCTATAGGCGTTACTTACTAAAAGCTTCCTTGTCAGTGTCTGTCCTATCAGGTGTTCTGTGGACGCTACAAGCATATCCCATTGTTCCTTAGACAACTTCTGCTTCGTGCAGGCAGCTGCCAGCAGGGAACAATAGGCCGACAAGATATGCTTGTCACATACCTTGTCGACCATATCACTAAGCTTATCTGAGATAAGGGCGAATCGCTTACTTACTACGTTTGCGCTTGGAACCCTCACCAAGCACCTCTACAGCCATGCAGCTATTAAGCTGGACAAGCATGTCATCCAGATACTCAAGCATCTTCTTGGATTGGGTAATGGCCTCATCGACCTCGACCTTGAAGTCTGCGAGCAATTTATCCGCATTTGGTACAGATTCCACAATAGCGAAATCAGCCATCGCATCACATACTGCACAGACATTCTCTTCGTTCGAAAAGAACTTAGTCTCTTTGATGATCTTTTTCACCGCAGATCTACCGGCAACGTATGCAGTACCTGCGATCTCTTCCAGATTCTCGGAAGCTTCCATAGGATTGGTGGTTGCCTCCTCAACTGCATTCTCCGGTCTGAGAGCATCTCTGATAGCCTGTTTGAACGCACGTGTGGCACGCTCCACATTGATAACATCAGAGGTATCCTGTGTCGACTGGATAAAGGTCGTAATGATCTGCCTGCAAAGATCCTGGTCACGAATCTGTGCCAGCTTGCGCAGCGTCGTCGTATTGCAACCTTCGCGCATTCCAAGCAGGAAGCAATCCTTAATGGTAAGCCTGGTTCCAACCGACCGCACCTGATACACATACGGCACAGAACGGTTGATTCTGTCGGCAATACGCTTACAGGCGCCGTCACCATATGTGGACTTGCTGATAGCCTGATCAGCAGAATAACCCATCACCCAGAAGCGCGCCAATGATGCGGAGTTGCTAGTACGCAGGGCTACCTGTCCGATCTTCTGGTGTTCCCCGATATCCGCCATCGTATCTTTGATATACTCGGCAAGGGATTCTTCATCAGCGAAAATCTTGCTGAAATCTTCAGCTGCATCAAAAGTAAATCCATGATAGACTTCACGAATCGACTTGATGATATTGGCATCTGTCACATCATCATATGTCGGCAATTTAAGCTTGACAATCAGATCGTCTTGATCTTCAAGCGTAAGTTCTGCAGGATCGTATACCTGCAATGAAGTTTGTTCGTCGAGTTCGGTATCCTCGCTCATTCTACTTTCTCCTTTGGATTGAAAAGATTTGGCAACCTATGCGGTGCGTCATCGATCTTGAAGATATGTAGCTCATCCTCTCCGTTACGAAACCAAATGTCATATTGACATATGTCGAATGATGTCTGCATATTGGTAACTACGATAGACTTCTTGCCTGCTACTAGGACAAGGCAAGCCTCCCTGTTACGGGAGGCAGCCTTACATTTCATGAACAGCTCAAGCAGCGGACTCGTTGTGAAGTTGATGATAGCGCCAGCCACATCCTTCACTGGCATCCGTTTGAAAAAGACATTATCTGGCACACCCAGACCATCACATAGCGCATCTACAGTGTAGGGTACTTGATTGCCCAACTGATTCACTACGGCCAGCATTTCGGACCGGGTCCGTGTGAACAGCTTCCAATGATCAGCTATAAAGCATATAATGTCATTGGATTTCTGCAGGCGTTTTTCCTGTTTATAGGCCTGGGCTATATCGCCCATGAAAGCTTTAATGTCATCCATTTAGGCCTCATCTGCAAGTCCATCAATAAGATCTGTTGCTGGTGCATCCTCAGGCAGACTCACTGGTACTGGCTTTCTTCCACGCTTCTTGGTCGGAGTCACGGTTACCTTTACTTCAGGTTCAGGCTCTGCATGAAAAGTGCCATCCTTTTTACTCTTAAGATATGCCTTATACGCACTCAGATCTTTGATTCGCTCAATCTTCTGATAGGTATACAGCGCATCCAGTGTCTTGCTATTGGCAGGATCAAACAGCGCTGCCTCGAACTCTTCAGCAGGTACGCTTCTAAGTCCGAATGTGGTACAAGTCACAAGACCCATGTCACTGACTTTCACGTCACAGATATCGCGAATCTCACCTACACCTTTATCAGGATCTGCCAGACACTTTGCTGTTGCTAGGGCCCAATCAAAGTGATGACCATAGCCTTCCTTCTCTGTGCCATACTTGTTCCATCGGAATGCGACTTCAATCTTACGGGCATCACAGAAAGAAGTCTTGGTCGTCCTAAGAGTCAGAATCTTGCCGTCACCTGAAGCCAGAGCCTTATATGACGAGCTGATCATGTGCCCATCTTTGAAAACCTGGCTCTTGCCACCGGTAATAGTCTTCTGCGGCGGACCATATGCAGCTGCGGCGGCTTCCTTTTCCTGGTTAATGCAGATGATCACCATCGGAATGTCACCAATGAGGGCGCCCGCGTTCTCACAGAAATATTTCATAAAGTGAGCTTTTTCCCAGAACCCCTTACCTGCAACGCCATCACTTTCCAGCTTGGACAAAGTATCAGATGATGCAGCACCACCGATAGAGTCCAGCCCCAAAATGATAGGCGTCTCACAACTTCCCATATGTTTTCTATACATAGGAATGATTTTCTTGCAGATATGCTTAAATGCGCCATCGATAGTGAGATCTTTCACAACGCTGAATCGCTCATAGACGTCATCACCATAATTAGCCATGACGCCTTCAAGCAGAGTTGGTGAGATTTTATCCTCGAGTTCATACAGGAAGCCAAGTCCTCCAAGACCGCCGTGCTCTGGAGAGGCACAAACATGCCCCATAAGATCAAACAGCAGCGGAGACTTGCATGCCTGTGGCATACCACTGATGGAATTGAAAACCTTGATACGAAGGCCCGTGCTGCCAAACAGATATTGCTGCGCATAATGAGCCAGAGGAAAACCGTACTGGTTCTCCTTCAGCTCTTTTACGGAGGTTACAATTCCTCCGTCATCCTTGCGCAGCGCCTCCATCATAGAATGGATTGCTGAAACACCCATCAGAACGCCTCGCTGTCTTCAGGAAGATTAGGATCCATGAAATCTTCCAGATCATCGTCATTCAGAAGGTTCTGAGCGAGAGACGCCTGACCAGCAGGTTGCTGGGCCTTATGAATCCCGTTGAGAGCGGCTTTCAACTTGTCCTGATCGATGGCTGCGTTGGCACGAAGTCCCGCAAGAGCGGGCTTCGGCTTAGGTGCTGCCGTGTAGCCTTCGGACAGTGCAGCTTCTGCAGGATTTGCCTTAGTAGCGAACCCCTGGGAGGCAATCCCGACCGCGGCCTGCTTAGGCATGCCGAAGGAACGCGCGGCTGGGACCGCCGCATTCGGACGACTGGGAGCGGAGCCGAAGCCAGCATTAGGATTGCTGACAAAACGGGAATAGCGTCCGAGACCTGCATTCTTGATCTCACCGGGCATTTCCAGTCCGTTGAAAATAGGATCAGTGCCGATAAAATAATTTACAGAATCGGCACCGAATTCCTGAGCAAGGAACTGGCACTGCTCCTGGGCAGTCTGATACTGCAGCAGATCATCCCAAGGGATCCACAGAGCCTTCACATCTTCTTCCGTCAGCGGGAACGGCGTAGGCGTCCAGCCCTTACCGGGGCCCTGAACAGACGGCCGAAGCATACGTGCGCCGGTAGTCGGATCCTGCACAGGATTGAGATAAAGACAGTTAGAATCCAATTCCGCAAGACTTCCGTAACGATTATTAGTTGCAGGATTCAGCGGAAGCCCGGGATTCATAGGCTCAACAAGTGCCTTCATGAATTCGATCAGCGTCGCCTTACCTTCCACAGACACGACACCGTAAATAGGAAGCGGATTACCCTCGCCGTCAAGAAGATCCTGACGGTTTTCATCTTGGTTGTTCATGCCGTTGCGCTTAAACACCAATGCCTGCATCAGAATAGCACGTCGAGGATACTTGATAGGACCATCCTTGGCACACCACTGCCGCATATCATCAGTTACTGCGAACTTGGTCTTCTTTCCCTTCTCTGCGTTCAGCACAGAGTTGGTGACATTCTTGACGAACTGGTCGATGACGGTATTACCGCCATAGCGCTGCGCATCTTCAGACTTAGGATCATACGAGGTGATGAACGTCTGATTACGAGCGCCGAAGTTGCTGACAACGGATGCCGTAATGAAGGTGTCAGACAGATAATCGTCATAGCCGGTATCCGTAGAGAACTCGTTCACGTTGATGTTCTGCGGATAAATCTGTCCGGTTACCTTGTCATAGCCAGGAACAATTCGCAGGATTTGCTCCCGCGTCGTCCAAAGACTGATAGATTTGATGCCTCCGGTCTGATACGCCATTCCAGGGATTTCGTAACCCTTCTTGTAAGCCGGCTTAACAAATGAGAAAAATGGGCCGCTTGAAGCGGCTCTCCGTGTGGGTTGTTGGTACGCTTTAATCATGCGTTACCTGTTCTTTCTGCGCCTCTAGCGCCTTGTGTAGTTCTTGGACGAAGGGCGGTTCCTCCAGTATGGGGAGACCGTCTGGTGTCCATTGAAGTTTAGAAAACTCGGTTGCTTTCTTGTCCCAGTGTAGCATACAGGAAGACTCAACTCCTACTTTTACATCTGGTATCACGGTCTTCATGCCCCCTATCATTAAATTTTCAATGATGGGAATATGAGTTTGTAACTCATTTGGCCACAACCAATAAAGGAATTCGTCGTGCACAAAATTGAGTAACCTATCGCCGTAACCATGATATACTAGATTCCAGCCTGCCATCTTGGCGCCAACCGAAGTAGTTCCCTGGAACTGTACATTACAAGCTGCGTTTATCGAGCAACGATTTCTTATTTGACCACATGGTAAGATAGCCATGAAGTCACCCGGTGCTGCGTCCTCTTCATCTTCCTCCCCGTCGGAACGTTGTTGGATACCGAAGAATACTTTAGCAAGTTTTGTACTTTTGGCTTTTAATGGATTTTTGTGTTGTTGCATCTCCTTGAAGGTTTGTGTCCATGCATTACACATTGCCTCTGCCTCCGCAGGTGTTGCCTTTAACCCGTTGCTCCTCAGGTGGATATAAAAGCGAGCTGGTCCCATCCTACCAGGTAGGCCAAAATTCGCTGCCTTTGCCAGTTGTCTGGCATCACTGCTGATCTTCTCTTTCAAGAAGGCATTCAGTTCCGCAACCCACTCGGGATCGTCTTTCTTGCTGAGGTCTGGGGTTATGACTTTGTTCATTACGCCTGAGAACCATCTATGAGGATCTATTCCTGCATTGATAACATCGCGCATTACCGAGTAGCCGAATCTACTGTAACACGTCTGTGCAAATGCACAAAGTTCTATAAATGAGAAGTCCGTCGCACACAATACGGCCCCTTCAGGCGGTTGAAAAATATTTTTTAACGGATAGATCTTATCCCGACTTGGGAGATTTTGAATGTTAGGCCGGGTACATGATGTTCTACCTGTTTTCATCAAATTGGTGAATTTGGCGTGTATCTTTCCATCCGTTTTTATAAATTCCCTGTTGAGGTAGGTGCTTAAATATTTGGTAGCATGTGTATATTTTGTATACACTTCTACAAAGGGATCCTTGACCCCAGCATCTTCTAGAAGCCACATGTCCTGCAGTGAGAGTTTAATCTCTCCACTTTTTGGAGTACGCGGTAATTCCAATCCAGGATTATTCTGCTCTAACTGCTTATAGTGATTTTGCAGAAACGTTTTTGGCCCTATCTGTACCTCTTTGGACAACCAGTGCGAATGGTCATCTATAATACCGCCTGCATACTCGATTGCGTGTCCGAGATCGTAGCCTTTCTCCTTCTTCGTCCCCTGCTGTTTGATCAGATCTTCCATGACGTGCCCGAACAGCGCGTTCATGACGATCTCCTTACCAGCATCAAAGAAGGCATCCAGCTGATACTCTTCCATCATTGCATCGAATACAGGCTTCTCTGCTTTGCGTATGTTCTTTGGCTTCTCTTGTGTCAGCCAATAACCAACGCTTTGTTCGAAGTCCTCAGTCTCACCAGGCTCACCGGCAAAGTTATACATGTACAGCAACGCCATACGCATATTACCTTTGCATAGGTTCAGCGGCTTCTCAAGATCTACACCAGCGAGCTGCAGGAACTGTCTGGTCTGTTCTTCAACAAACCGCTTGTAATCCCCGTTCTCGTCCTGGTTCTTCTTATAGGGATCCGGAAAGCCGAATTCCATGAGCCTGAGGCGGTACTCGTCCTTCTGAGCCTGCAGTTTGCTCTCAAAAGCTTCGAACACCTCCATATCCACTGGAAAGCCGTTATGACTGATATGCGCCAATACCACCATACCTTTGGTGTGTTGAACCTCAGTAGGTGCTTCTGGCTGCACCTCGCTGAGCGCCCAAGTGCTGACACAGTCCCAACACAAATAGATAGCCTGCTCCTGTGTGATAGGAGTGCCTCTACGGAATGTGAGTCTGTGTGAGTTAGGGTCGTCTTCCTCTCCTTTGTCAAGGTGTACGCCGAGTAAGATCTCGCTGAGCTCTGCCAGCTTCCAATGGTTCCATGGAATGAAGCCTATTGTAGCTATGTCGTTGAGCTGGGTCCTGATCTGCATATCCCTGACTCGGCCATATTCGATAGCGTCCATCAGTGCTTTCTCAGGATCCACATCATTCAACACATGTTCATCAAACCCCAGATTGAAGTAAACCTGCCGAATCTCCTGTTTACTCAACTGGTTGATGAACACAGCGGCATCCTCCCAGTAGCTGATATAACATGTAGCGCTTTGCGGGTCAAACACACCGAGCACTACCAAGGGAGGCGCTGAGTTGGTTTCCGTTATGAGCTCGGTCTCGCTGTCAACGCCGACACACGGGCCCATTTGTGGGAAAGGGTCTGCTCGCGTCCACTGCACGACGCTGACAGGCCCGTTGAATATGTCCTTGATATGGACATCAACTGTAGCTAGCTGTTGCATCTATGCTTTGTCTTTCTGCGCCTACATACATAAACTGCATATGCGGCGAAGGTTCTATGCTTATCACATATTACCGCCCCATCATTGCAATCCACATGCCTGCAGCTTCTGCACTTTTCCGGAAAACTCCCGATATTAGGAGCTGTTGTATCCAGGCAATCACGCATAATTGCTTCAGCGCGTTTCTCAGGTGTCATAAAACACCTCCTATAATTTTTGGCACCACTTCCTTCAGGATGTATTCCTGCATAATAGGCGGTACCTGTTGCAATATTGTTTCCCATACCTGCTGTCTGGTCATGCTGCCTGCATCTTTCTCCGGCAGCAGTACCATATGTGCTCCTTTGGTAAACACGCCGGCGGCGTTCCATTCTGTGATCTGTGAACGCGCTATGGCAGGAGCATCCAGTGTAGGTGTCACATCCGTGTCCGGCAGCCATATTACCCCTTGCAGGTTAGCTGCCAGCAGGCGCTTCTGTGTAATGCTCGGTGTATGCCCGAATACGCACACGCCAGGCCTACCGATAGCGGCCACATCAAATACGCCTTCACACAATATACCGATACCTATCTGCCTTGCGACATCAAGGTTGAAGACGACTGTCTTCTTGCGGCATGCCGGATGAAAATAGTACTTAATTCCTTGATCATCAAGATATTGAGTGGGACAGCGAGCTTGTACGCCTGCAAGCTGCCCGTTTCTTGTGACAGGAAACAGCACCCAGGGGCGCCCCATATTAAGGTAGACACCACTTCTGGCTGATTTGATCGGTCCCCAGCCTATCTGCAGCCAATTAATATCATCCTGTGTGATGCGCCGTTCCTCTAAATACTGGAGGATCACTGGATCAGTGTTTTCGTCTATGAGCTGCCAATCTGGGATCCATGTACGCAGACCATCCAACGACAGCTCATTCGACAGGTTAAGTTTGAAATCTGGCTCGTCGGACGCTTCCATGTTGATCTCGGGAGTCACCTGGCACTCTTCTTGCATGGCAAGCCCTATGCGACCTTCAAGCGCTTCTCTATTGGCCTGGTCAGCTATGCAATTACGTCTGAAGCAGTGAGCCAATAAAGGACTAACACGCAGCGTCATCCCGGCGACTATCGGAGATGCATATGACAGATGACTGATATACAGATGGCCTGAACGGTCTTTGCAAAAGGGACATCTGACGATATACTCCTCTCCTGATTCACCGTTCTTATCCGCATGCCAGTCTCCGTTACCCGACGGATCTGGGATTATTCTTGAGTGACAGCCTTCATTTGCAATTCGGACTTGTCCGAACAGCTTTGTGAGGGCGTTATAGAGTGACTGGTTGAGCATGGTTTGTTCCTCAATGAGCAAAAGAGATCACAGCCAGGAGCCACCTGTTCGCCAAAGCAATAACAGGCGCCCTGCCTGACATCCAGCTTGGTGGCCGTGTTAAGCTCACCATAGCAGATATCCCTGTGATTTAAGATTGACAATAGATCGGCACTCTCGAAAGGTCCGTCATACAGAAGATTGGTCCCGTCCCAGAGCTTGCAATACTCGGCACGGAGACCTTTATTCTTGATGCGTCCTACGGTCAGCAACAGTGATTTCGAGTCTTCCTCATGCCGCTGCAACCGCATGAGAATGCCAGACCGTTTTGTCCAATTCCTGCGCAATAAAAGCGTCAGTTGTTGAAAAGCTTGTTCTGTCATTCGATTTCCCTGGAGAAGGGTGAAGGTTCATTTTCGGAAGGTGCAGCATCAGAACCAATCAGGCCATCTTCCTTCGGATTGTAGAAGTTACCATCCGTATTAGGGAGCCAGCCAGGTGCGTTTACGAACTTGCACTTGTCTCCTATGAGTCTAACTGTACGGCTGATTGGATTACCCTTTCTGGATTTGACTGCAGACATCCATAAAACATTATGGTTATCTCGATTAGATAAAGTAATTACCAAATCCATAAAGTTGGCCATCGTTTTCATATTCAGCGCACAAGTCTTGTCAGGAATATATGTTGGTCTTGCATGCTGCGACTTAGTATCAGTCTGATGCAAGAAAATCACCATAAGATGCTCTTCCTTTACCATACGCCTGGCAATGTCGATTTCTGCCTGAGCCATGAACTGGAAAGCAGACTCCAGCTCTCGGCCTGTCAACGATGCTATGACGGACATCATTGCGCCAACCCAGTCGATAACAACGGTTTTGATCTGTTTACCTTCAGCTTTCAGCTTTTTAACCTCCTGCCATACAGAGTACATTCCACCATTATCTCTTGGATCAAGCGATGGATTATATTCTTTCTTAGTCATGTCCATAACGACAAGCTTATCGTCAGCTCCGGCGACAGAAGCCCAGAATTTCCTCTGGATGTCTTCCTCCAGATTATTAAAGCCCTTATCACGAATCTTATCCAGGCTTTCATCTGTGACATTTGCTATAATTCTTTCCGCCAGATCACCCTCCAAAGATTGTTCATATGAACACCAGACAGTATAGTTACCCATCAGAGCCTGTGAACAAGCATAATGCACTGTCCACATGGATTTACCACCGCCTGATGGGCCCAATACAAGCCAAAGCTCTCCTTCACGGCCACCGCCAGACGAAATATCATCGAGCCAGTTGATTCCTGTGGGTATCCTTGGCTCATATTTTGCTAATTCGTCAATATTACGTAACGGTGTATAGACAACTTGCTTACTCTGATGTCCTGTATCAGATAGGTCATCAATGGACTGCTTAGCCTTGTTAATAACCGATTCAAGCTGCTGAAAGTCTGCATTCTGCCCAATAGATGCCATGATCTTACGACCGGCATCCATCTGTGCCACCTTTTGAACAAAGATAGTACCTTCTTCCTGAGATGGAACATCCCCCGCCAAAAAGCGTTTTAGCAGCTGCTCACAACGAGCTTCTGTCTCGACTGGTGTATTTGGATCAGCTTGAATTGCTTCCAACAAATTTGCGGCAATAGCATCCTTACCCAGCTTGATGCCTTCTTTACGACTCTTCGTAAGGAGCGCAAGGAATGAACTCCACATAGTCGCTATATGCGGCCATATGGCTGGTGGGAATAGATTTGCGTTATTCGCACAAAGTTGAATCGATTTTACAGCAAGCTTTGGATAGGTAAGGAGTGACAGGAAGGCTAACTCAGCATTATTCAATATCTGCATTAGCTAACGCCTCCTTTGTTGCTTGTTGAAAGCTCTCTGGTAGCTTATCCAGTGTTCCTGGATATCGTGCCAGCAGCTCTTTTGTTTCTATTGTATACTGATCCACCATCTCAGAATTACCTGTAGCTGTGAATAGAATATACAATACATAAGGAAACGACATACCCTCCAGCCTTGGCATACACAATGCCGGGTCTAAGATTACTGTGAATACCTTGTCAGCATATTCCTTGGCGTTCACCAATAATGCAGGCAAATCGTCACGCATCTTTTTTGCGGTATCTGCATAGCCCTTCATCAAAACCGGATCAGATAGCCGGCCATGATAGATACCACCAAGGCCGACGTTTTCTAACACATACATTACATAGCCATATTCGCTGAGTTGTATATTGTTGATCTGCTCTAATGAAGTTAGCTGGTTTGCTATGCTGGCCACATTAATGTTCTTCGGTACTGCTTGCTCCAGCAATGCTTGCAGGACTGATTGAAGCGCCTCTGAAGTCATTCAAAATATCCTCATCCGTAATCTTGGTCCATTTCTGGTCTTTGTATAATTGTTCTCTACATAAGGCACGGCGTCTAGACCAAGCACAGCCAGTATCATCAACGTCAACGAGATATCCATAATCCTTGCCCTCAGAAAGGCGGCTTACACGACCTGGAATCTGAATGCCTGGAATGTTAGATGTCGAGCCGTCGGCTCTCACTACAAGACGTAAATGATTTGCTGATACCCCTTGTTTCAGGGTAAAAGTACCTATTACAAACTTTAATGTACCTTTAGCAAATGCTGCACGAGCTATCTTAAGCTCTTTTGGAGACATTTTATAAGAAGCAATATTAAGATTGGGATACTTCTCCTTGGGAAATTTCTTATCCATATCCTTAAAATCCTGACCCTCTGCATAAACGACTTTCATCCATGGCAACAATAGAGATAATGCTATTGCATGCTCCACTGTAGCCACTACGCATAATATCTGAGCCTCAGGTGCAATCTTGTGAAAGCGATAAATAAAATCTGCTATACACTTGTTCCTTGCTGCATTTCTCCAATAAGCATAACGCTTCATAATAATTTCAGCAACATCATCCTTATGGCAAATTGATGGAACCCAATTACAATGAAGCATAGCATAACGCATTGGTACTACAATACCGTTAGCTACCCCCTCGGAATAATCCATTTTCAGCACAGTAGGACCTACTATACTTTCCATTACTAATTGTGATCCATCATTACGGAATGGAGTCGCAGTAAAACCAAAACGTCTGCAGAAACAAAATTTCATAAGTTCTTGACTCGTAATACCAGGAGATATGAAATGCGCCTCATCAATTAATAATAAACCTACCTTTTCTGGTGAGATTTTACTAATACTACGAGCTGTGCAAATAACTACTCGTTTATTATGTGAGGTGTCTCTGGCACCGGTCAAGATACCTACTTCCCCGGGAAGCTGTTCTGCCAGATATCGATAACCTGTCTCTACAACAGAAATTGAATCTGTCGTTATTAGAATATTTAGAGTTGGAAATGCTTTACATATAACTCCAAATAAATAGGTCTTGCCATAGCCTGGAAGTGCCTCTATTACACCGCAGTCTGCAGTTGCTATGATTGCTAGTGCTGTATCCTGAGTCTCTCTGAACTTTACATCCTTGATTGCCTCGTAGTCAATTGGTGGTCGTATCTCAGGATTTCTATAGTCAGCGGTAATCGCATACTCGATACCGTTGGCTTCCAAATATCCTTTGACACGAGGCCACAGACCAGGCAGGAAATACACAGTACCCGGATCATCGGGACTATGCTCAATCACAGTACCATTTTCGAACTTCAGCGGATTTACTTTCTTCGCTTTTCCACCGAATGTCTGCTTCAGATGCTCACGTTCTGCCTTCATCTCTTCTGGCGTCTTGCGTAACCGCAGCGTATACTGTCCAAGCTTGTCCAGATCCCTGGTCCAGCCATGTACAGTTATGGCAGGATCAGCTAACTCAACTTGCAGCATCAGAACCGTGATCCTTGCTATTGATCTTACAGTTCGTTCTGGCAATGGCATTTATTGCATCATCCTTAGCCATTGTACTCATCACATAAGCATGTGTGAGTCGAGCACGATCATATGCATTCTGTATATCAGCGTCTGTATCACTGAAGAACAACTCCTGTGCTGCCCCGATAGAATCTATGACAAACCTGAGAAGGTTCTCACATTCGAGGCTATTTCTGATCTTACCTACATCGATCTGACCAAGCTCTTCAAGAAGATCCAGAACGATATCGCCTTTTGCAGCTGTAAGAGAACAATCCAATGTTGTATGTATTTTTTTATATTTCATGTGTTACTCTCCTCTTTCGAGTTAATGTTAATTGTGTTTTCGCATGCTTCTATCAGCTGTTCGTCACGGCTGACAATAAGCATAGTGCCACCTATAGACGGTAGCATACGGTTCATTCGCTTGAACAGCTCACTCATCACAATCTTGTTCTCTGTATCCAGACTCTCGCTAGGCTCATCGAACAGGAACAGATTAATGTTCGGACTGATAACTTCGACAAGTGCCATCTGCAGCGCAACTGCACTGATGTTCTTCTGAGCGCCTGACAGATGCGCTGTAGGGTGTTCGAAGCCGCCTTCACTGGTGTACTTGAACACACGCTGATCTTTATCCAGATACAGATTGAAAGGCATACCTGTCATTTCCAGAAAAGATGCCAGTCTTGCATTCAGCTCGTCAGCCTTGCTAGCCAGATAGCGTGCCTGTGCGCGTTGCTGCGAAAACACATCACGCAGCAGCGTTAGCATGCCCCTTGCAGAGTTATTGACCTCCGCCTGTTCGTGTATGATCTGCAGCTTTGTGATGTAATCGTCTTTAGATGCGATTTGAGCCCTTGCTTTGATGATCTCGCTGTCTAGGACGCGTTTATAGTCCTCCCCTGTCTGTATATCGTTGCAGACGCCATCTAAGGCATTCTTGATTGCCCCATATGCTTCGTTATTGTCTGCGGCTTCCAGAGCTTGATCTACTTTGACGAGTTTGGAATTCAACTGCAGCCACTGCTTCAGCGTATTAAGTCGAACCAACTCCCCGTCTTCTTCCTTAGCGGTCTTCCGAAGCAACTCTACTTTCTTCTGCAAAAGTCCTATACCCTTTTCGCCCTCTTTGATCGCATAGTTGATGTCAGCAATATCACGCTTTGCTTCGTTGATCTGCTGTTGCACTTCCATGATGCGATCATTGAAAGGTTTGTCCCAAATATCCGTTGCCTCTACATCCTCATAGCCGACAAGCCACAGAACCTGCTGTACATAAGCCGTCTTATCATCGACGCTATGCCCGCACAAAATACAGGTATCGGTGCCTTCGTGGAACACGCTGTCAGAAAGCTTCTGCTAGGCATCCATAACAGTATTAAGTATAGCTGTCAAGCTAACAAGTTTTCCTTCAACGTCTTTAAGTTCCAATCTGCACTTATTGACTGCCTGCTGTTCGCTGTCGATCGAAGCAAGCTTTTCGCCTTCTGTGTCGTGGCATTGGATGATTGTATCATTGGCGTTGTCAATAGCACCCACCACAGTCTCCAATGACATGCCACGATACTTGTCATATTCCTTAGTGCCTATAATTAGATCTAGCGGTTTGGCTTGCTCCAGGAGGGCTGCTTTTGTTGCCTGAAGTGCTGCCGTTCTCTGAAGCCCATCGGTAGACAACGCATTCATCTGCTTCTGAAGCTGCTGATGCTGTTCTCTGAGCGGTATGAGTTTCTGCTCTATAGCATCAACCTTTTGCTGCTGCTCTGCGATCCAGGCATTCAGATGTTCTTTCTCTTTCTGAGCGGCTGCAATACCTGTGGTCATATCATCATAGGCGGCAATACTAGAAATAGAGAGCTTCAGCTTATCGCGCAACACCTCCAGGTATTTCATATCGAAAACACTGGAAAGGAACGTGCTGACATAAGCAGCCGGTGCTGTAAGCAACAGATCCAGCTGTCCCTGACGGCCCCAAACCAGCTGGAACAGCAATTGTACAGGAATTCCATATAGATCGCCGAGATAAGTATCAACTGTCTTACGTCTTGTAGCTACCTCCTTATAGTTACCATCTACATATTCCGTAACAGAATCTGCAAACTTAGCACCTGAAGTCGCATAACGCTTGATAATGTATTCATGGCCCGTGCGATCATCTCTCACAGTCACCACAACATAACCAGGAACAGCCACACCATCTTTTTGTAGATTCTGCTGAGTGCCCCAGGAACCGTCTACAAGGCCTGTCAAGCCATACATAAGCCCACGCAACAGCGTTGACTTACCTGAGCCATTACGGCCACAGACAGCCATCAAACCAGTGGCTATAGGTATGTCGATTTCATCGTACTGACAGATGTTCGACAATTTCAGTCTTGTTACGATCAGCATTTCTTCACACCCCAGAATTCAAGCCATCCATCCATAGTCCCCACCGGATCATCCGATGCGATCAGCTCCTCAGCCATCTCGACTATCATATCACGATTTGCCTGATCAGCAAGCTCATCTCTGATTGCCTGATTGATGCTGTAGGAAGATCTGACAGATGTAACTGCTTGTTGTTGAGCAACTTGTCTATCAACCTTGACGATATAACGTGGATCATCTACCGCAGGTATAGGTTGTGTCCAGTCAGCAGGTATTACCAGGCGCACAAATGTCGGAAGGCAATACTGATCAGGAGCATATCCAAGATCATCTAGAGTCTTAACCAGATCATCACCCGCATTGGCGATATTTACAGTGGCATATTTTCTGACATTAGCTGAAATATCTTCGATCGCACCTGTATTCAATGTAATGAAACTCGCATAACACGGTTCACCCATCTTATCTGTAGACAATGGGTACAATGAACCAGGACTGTGAATATATGCTCCGTTGCTGTTATAGACCAAAGTATCTCTCGTGTGGATATGACCCACAAGGAAATTGATCCTGTCGTCACCACACAGATCCTTTATCATATCAACAGTAAAGTCATATGCGCCATCAAACCCGAGCAAATGCTGAAAACTGCAATGCATGACAACATACAGAATCATATTGTCATGGTTATCAACTTGTCTCCAGTCCTTGACAATCTGCCTGAGCTGTTCGAACATCTCGGAAGACGACGGACTCCAGTCTAAACCAGTCATCCATGCCCCTGTATCCATAGGAGTGAACACTGTACCGAGATGAACCAAATGAAAGTCATCATCCTCTATAGAGCCTGTTATAGCTTCTAGATAGGACGGCTCACAATTATCATGATTTCCTCTGATGTAATAACAGGCATTAAAATTACCTGTGACAACATCCTTGATCGTCAGCAAATCCTGAGAAGTCGGACGGTTGCTATCGAAGAGATCGCCGCCTATGACGATACTGTCAATGTTGCTATGTTTAACGGCCGCTTCCACGATCCTACTAAAAGCGTAGCTGGCGTCATCTTTCAGTAATGTAGAATTCGTCCACGTCCTGCGCTTCATATGGCAGTCGGCCGTGAACAGAATACCTGAATCAGCCATCATAATCGATTCCTTCTGTTTCGTAATCTGGCCAGATATCATTAAGATAGCGCCATGACAGGACACGATCCCATGTAACAAAGCCTTTTGGAATTTTAGTATAGAACAAAGTGCTGCCATCATCAGCCGTCACAGCATAACCACATGCCGGTATAGGTCCGATATCTTCGAAGGAAATCATGGCAACAATGTCCTGGAAGTTCTTAGATATTTCAGTCATTTCTTTGGTCCTCCAGATGACCATGCATAACATGTCTTGTGGAAGCACAGAAGAACTGCAGCGCGGCAGTACCGTCATCAAACCTGACAACATCTCCGAACAGAGGACACCAATCACCGCAGTGAATCGTCATATCTTTGGAAGCAAACGGACAGAAGATAATTCGTCTATGTCCGTTCCTATATATGACAAGGAAGCCTCTGGTATCGATCTCGAAATTAGTCAGTGGTTCATGCTGTTCTTCTGTATTTTCTCCTGTGAACTCTTCCATATGCTCTTCAGCAACTTGCAAGTCTTGTGTATCATTCATATCTTGTGCTCCTTCAGAACACTCTCCCAGTATTCGATCATATATTTGTGATGTTCCTGTTCATGATTCACCAGATCTTCCAGTGTATGAAAGCATTCGCTTCCGAACAGAAAAACAGGTTCATGCATGGTTTCAGGGCATCTTTCCTCAGCAGCCGCATCTACGACTACTGACAGGGATACAATACCCTTGGTACTATCTATCCATCTGATATGACCCTTACACGGTATGTTTTCCAGGTCTTTGAAATAAACTGTATCGCCGTTATGAAATGTTGTAACCTCTGACACGTCTTCTCCTTGGTTTAGGCGGTTTCACATAAATGATACGGATCTTCCACTTACCAGAGTCTTTGAACAAGCTGTAGGACTTGATTATGACAGGCAAAGTGAAATTTGTAGTAAGCTCCAAGTTAGCATCTACACCATGCTTGGTTAAGGCTGTACACCTGAAGTAAGTTTTATTATTGAACTGAGTCAGTTTACCGAACTTTCCTTGCATATACAGAGGAACATTGTAGTTGTCAATAGTTTTTGGTTCAAGGTCATCAAAGTCACCTCTTTCAATAGCCTTCTTACAACGTCCATAACTGCTGTTACAAGTATATATGAGAAAAACTGCTGGTATCTTTTTCAGTTCTTTGTGATATCTCTTATAGGTAGTCAACCATCCAGCATAGATAGTGCTTCTTGTGAAGTCCACTCTTATTTTGTTATCTTTACAGTAGTTGAACAAAGCATTGTATACTTGAAGACAACTTTCTTGAAACAGATCTAAGACTTTATCTTGACCTGGTATCAGTGTCAACTCACTGATGAACTCATGTTTGTATTCATATGTCAACTCGTATAAATCTCCTGTCATTTTTGCTGTGATTTAGACTGTGTTTTGGTTGTGTTTTATCGACCAAAACCAGTCAAATTCAGCGGAAATTTCGAGGGTTAGTCATCTACTGAGCTTGTCTTACACGGGCTAGTGAAACTAGCTTCCCGACAGGCATTCTACAGGCTTGTTGCTTAGATACTTCTTGATGAACGTAGTGAAGAAAGAAGTATATAAGAAAGAAGTCCTGGAGATTGCCGGTTGTGGAAAATTAGATCCACAAGTCGGCGTAAGATTAGCTGTGTAGATGGGCTAACCCCATTATATAAAAAGCGCACGCGAGTATGCATACGCGTATGTACGTATACACGTGCTACGCGTGCGAAGAAGAGGGGTTGTTAGGGGAGGAACAAACATTGACTGTATCAGTGTAACTCCGATACACGCTCTAGTTTTCATATTGCACCTTCCATGAAGTTTGTTCGATGATTAAGGCCTCTGGAAGGCGATTTAAGCCTACCTTAGTATCAGACATGACAATCTGCTAGGATGAATCTTTATCGTGGCTCCTAGAGGCCTTTCTCGCGTTTTATTCGTGTCTGGCTTTTGCCATCAGTGCATCTACGACGAAATCCAATACAAACAATCCAAGCTTGTATTTGTCTGCGCCGAGTTTCGCCATTTCCTTCACTGCGCTGGAGCTTATATAGCCGTATGCATCAGACGGTATCAGTATCGTGTCGATATAGTGCAGATCCTCGTTGATTTGCGCTATCTGCAGCTCACGATCCAGATCTACATGGTTTCTGATGCCTCTGACAATAGCTGATACATTGAATTGTACGGCTGCGTCTGCAACCAGACCATGGATAGGTGCCACGATAACTTTATCATGGTACTTCTGCTGGCTGATTGCACGGCGTACAAGATCTATGCGCTCATTATCGGAAAACATATACTGTTTTTCAGTATTGATGCCAACTCCAACAATAAGCTCATCGCACACTTTAACAGCCTTGTTGATGACTTCCAGATGTCCCAGCGTGATTGGATCAAAAGATCCTGTAAACAGCAGACGAATCATCTATGCTCCCTCTGATATTTCAGCCAGATTCCTTTTAGAGTGCGCCGGAAGGCCAAATAAGCCTCCTTTGGTGTCTCAAACAGGCAATCATAGCTTCCCTCCACTTGCCTGCCCTTGCAGCGGCCTTCTAGCACGCTTATCGTGCATCCATCCTCGCGCAGACAGACTACCTTGACAGCTACAAGCTCCATTTTCCAATCCCTATGATCTTTAGGATTCTCGGAACGCAGGATGCAGTAGGCTGTCTGACTCAATGCCTTGGCTATCATTTATAATCCTTCAGCGTCTTAACAGTGGTTTCTGGCACCCCGGCATAGATGCTGCTGACAGTCTGTGTACTACTGCACGGATTGCACGTGATATCAGGCATTCTCATCGGATATGCAGGTCCCGGATATGTAAATGGAGAATCGATATAGTCTCTCTTAACTCTTTCCGACTGCAATTCACGCAACATCCGTTTGATTTCCTCAAACTCATCACCCATAGGACGCTTTTCCAGTTCTTCTTTGGTGACATCGTATTTCATCAGCCTGATTGTCTCAGTAAGTGCTCTGATGATGCGTTCATTCTCTGCGAAGTTGTCAGCGAGCTTTGTAAGCTGGTCGCAGATTTGGTTAACTGTTTGTTTGGTCATACTTGACTCTTTCTTGGTTGTGTTTTGGTTGTCTGTAAGTCATGATCTGGTCCAGATCCCTCGGCTCATACTCGTTGCAGTCGTATTTGTCGTCATTGAACAATCCGACTTTGCACTCCTGTATCCAGCCATGATAGGAATCTGACCAGTAGATTTTATTGTTCTCGCAGCCGAAACAATCTATTGTACTGTGCATGTTTTACTCGTGGTTGGTTTTTCCTACAAAACTTTCCAGCAGGTCCTGCTTAAGCATGCCATAGAGAAGCTCCAATTCATAACTTCTTTCAAAGCTTTTGCAATTGCTGTCAAGAATTTTATCTGGTAGTGCGCAATAATAGCCGGTTTCTTTTGCACCTGTGTATTCCAGCCGGAAGTGCTGGCAATCCTTGCACAACTCTGGAACAGCTTTGTAATCATGTGTGATCTGATCCATCGGAATCTACAAACCTGAAAGTTATTCTTATCGGTTCATATTCATTACAGTCCTGGCTGAAGTCTTGTTGACGATAACAGCCGTGCCAACTGATGCAGCCAACATGATCTATGAAACCGAACTGAAACCATCTGCAATGACGGCATTGCGCAGTCGGAGAATTTATGGTTGGTTCAATTGAGCCAGTCATCATCACGCCATATCACAGGAGGTGCGGGTACAGGTATCGGCCTAACACCATCGTCACACTCGACGGATTCCACTAGAACAACAGACCAAGGATCATATTCATTGCAAGTGGCATCGAATTCAGGTTTATCGTTATGCATTTTGCAAATGTTCTGGAAAGTCCATTGACCTATTCTGATGTTGGTTCGATGTCTGCAGCTCCAGCATTGATCAGGAATGATACTTACGGATTCAGCCATCTAACATCTCCATATGAATTGTTATTGGTGGCGGAGGACTGACTTTCCATGGTTCGCCTTCATTGCAATCTTTTTCAAAGATAGACTTCATATTATTCAGTCTACAGACATACGCAGCTGTGTGTGGCCCTGTTGATACTGCTGTTTTATGCTTGCATATCAGGCAATTAATTGGTATGTGAATCATCTTTGTTTATTGTTGTAACTGATATCACCTCTACGTCGATTATTTCGTTGTCATCATGATGATTGGGCATGCGCACAGGTTTATCTGTTTGAGTGCTTCGCAGGATGCTCCTGGCCGCGATAACTGTCAGGGCTATCGTGAAAGGCAGCAGCAACCAAGTAGTTGGAAACACGGCCGCAACAAGCTGTATAAAGCAAGCCCCGGCCAGTGCCATGATGCCGACGGCAGAGTATCGTTGAAGAGGTGTATACAGGGTTAGAGCGCGGCCGAAGATATATACAATAAAAACAAGGCCGCCGATTATTAATGGGTTAATACAAATAAAGGCTAGCAGCACGATGGCTGCCAGCCAGCGGAGTGTGGTTCTCATTCACTTAGAGGTATTGCCAAAGGGTGTTCGTTTGTCAATCGGCACAACATCTGTACGCGCCGAGCGTCGACGCTCTTGCGTTCGCTCTGTTCCAAACGCGTCTTTTCTCAGATACCGATTAGCGGGGACGATCAATTTATCTCTAAGATATTTAGCAGCTTGTACAAGCATTGGACGCCTCCTGGTTACATGTTACTGTAAGGAAAACGTTAAATGCGAGGACAGCTTATTCAATGATTACTTTGCCACCGAAACTTAGAAAAACTTTTGAAGAATCTTGTAAGAAAATTAAGACTGGCGAATTAAGGACGTTTATTCCGTTCCTTCCTCTGTTTAAGGTTAATGGTAAGCCGATGACATTGGAGAATCATTTTCAATTTGCTCCAATGTTTAATACTGTGCAAGCAAATAAAACGGTTTGGATGTTTGGGCGTCAGCTTGGTAAGAGCTATTCTCTGTCTGCCAGCTGCACGCTACGCAGCATGCTTATTCCTGGCTATCATCAAATCATAGCACAACCAAGAGCCGACCAAATCCAACGTCTGAACAATACAGTGCTGCAGCCTCTGATGCGTTCCTGTCCTGTTATGCCTGCATTTATTCCAAATACAGAAACGAATAAATTTGCCTTAAAAACATTTAATAATGGAAGTTTAACTTACTTAGAGTATATGTTAATAAGTGCCGATCGGGTTCGTGGCTGCAGCGGTCTAGCCCACTGTATTCTCGACGAGGCACAAGACATCGAATATGAGTTTATTCCTATTGTTGAGCAGACCATGTCGGCATCTATAAACTGGGGATTTTCCACCTATACAGGAACGCCAAAAACAACGGATACAACCCTAAGTTTATTGTGGCAAAGATCCAGTCAAGCCGAGTGGGTTATACGATGTGATTCTTGTGGCTATTTTAATGTGCCGAATCCGGAACACGATCAACTAAAGATGATAGGAAAGCACGGGCCAGTCTGCGCTAAGTGTGGTAAACCTGTTATTATTCACCATGGTGGTTATGTCCATGCCTACCCAGACCGTATAGCTTCTTTTAGCGGGTTCCATGTCAGCCAATTGACTCATCCGCTGCACAGCATAAATGATAGGAAATGGAATAACATTCTCGAATGTGTGGACAGCTATAATGACGTGGCCTTATATAATGAAGTGTTTGGATGGCCCTATGACTCAGCAACATCGCCTCTAACGTTGGCTGATTTGATTAATGCTGAATTTGATGTAACTGACAGTTATGGCAACATCATCAACATAACATCTCCGGAGCAACTTCAGTTAATACGGCATCAATACAGTTATATCACTGTTGCTGTTGACTGGTCTGGTGGTGGCGCGATAAGTGACTCTTACACGGCTATTGCTGTGCTTGGGTTGCGTCCAGATGGCCAAGTTATAGATGTTTTATATGGCGAACGCTTTAAGAAAGGACTCACTCCAACCGAAGAGGCTGATCGTATCATGCGTTGGATTAGAGGTGCTTCTGCTGATGCTTTCGCTTATGATGATGGTGGTGCCGGCTTTGTTCGTCTGGAGACTATGAAGCATGCTGGTCTTATGGAGACCGAAGGATTAATTGTAACACCTATTAAATATGTAGCCCCGAGAAGCGGTGACGTTATGCGCCCAACAACAGGTCAACGCGAACCTGATATGTATTTTTATTCCTTGGATAAGAGTCGTTCTCTTGCTATGTGTATTGCTGCGATTAAAATGAAGCGCATTCGTTTTAGACGCTTCAAGCATGATGATGAGTCTGAGTATGTACGAGATTTTCTAGCTTTACGTGAGGATCCTCGACAGACTAGAGGTAGTGAAACTGTTATCATTATTATCAAGAAACCAAATGTCCCTGATGATTTTGCTCATGCTGTTAATTTCGGGTGTTCACAAATATGGGACCATTTTGGAGCTTATCCTGCTATTGGACGACGTTATGATGCCTCGCTATTTAATTACACAGAGGATCATAAGCGCATATTGGATGATGAGATCTTCGGGCCGCGTGGAGATTTTGAACGTTTTCAGGATGCCTGTAATATGAATGCGGCTGTTATTTTGCCTGATGAGGATGACTATTTCTAATGCGCTACCTTAATAATATTGATAACAGGAGTTCCTATGACAGATATAGATAAAATCGACGATCGTGGCTATTCAGATGCAGACGTCTCCCATGGTATTATTAAAGGCGTCACTACAGATACTGGCGCTACTATGTATGACGGCCTTGCAGATGCTCGTATGTCTTTTAATGGAATTGGTCTGCTTGAAGCGATAGCTGGTGATGTTGTACTACGTGGGCGAAACGGGCAACGTGATGTGTTATTTCCACTCGAACGTGCTGTTAGACGCTACTTTGAGTGGATGGATCTTACTATGGCATACGCCCGTAATGGTGTGGCTGGATGGGACACGATGATGGATATCGCTAAAGACTTTCGCGCAAAGATCCTGGAAGCTGCAAATCAGCGCCGTAAAGAGAATGCTTCTGGTACATGTGTTACAAGGCCTATTCCAGAAGACGTCTTAAAGCTTGAAGGTTCAGTAATGCCTAAAAAGGAAGCCTAAGCCAAGCTTCCAAAAATCGAGATTGTGGGATGCCCCGCAGGACATCCCTAACAGCTTCTGTGTAATCGACGAAGGATGTCATCTAGGACCGGTATTAGTACCGAGCCGGTTTCAGATGCGTAGCAGATGAAACCGGGCGGTAGTAATACACGCTGTCCGTAGGATGACATTCCGTAGCCAACCGGGCAACGCCCGGTAAGATGGAACGCTTTTATTCCATATTGTTGGTCTGTTGTGCAGACGAAACGTCCGCGAGTCAAGCTGTTAATGTTGCGTTTCTAGATTAAAGTCATGTGTGTGCTTTTCGGCTGTAGCAGCGCGGGACGACGTGTAGCCAGAGTTGTCTCTGGTGGAACGTCGTCGTAGCGTTCTGCGTTACAGACGAAAAATTCCTGATCATATGCTTTTATTGCTATGCACTGTTCAGGTTGTGCAGACGAAACGTCCGCAAGTCAAACGCAAATTGTTATCACATTCTAGCTCGAGCCTCAGCGGGATCCGATGGATCCCGTTGGGTGAGCGTGCAGCTATGCAGGCTTCCCGCACGGGAAGACGGAGGAGCTGCACGAGCACGTAGCACGAAGATGCTTTCAACATCACCGGTCATTACGTTTGTGACAGCGGAACGCTGTCAAGTCAATGTGATAGGTTAGTTACTCTTTTCTGTTGAGAACTGAAGACTTGTCTGTCAAGACATAAAACTGAGTAGAGATCGAGAGATTATGCATTTATGTTGAGAGTTTGCTCCATGGATTGGTGAAACTCGATAACATATGTGCATAAGCTCGACAATCTCGATCAGTTAGATGTTTGTTCTCAAGTCTGTCTAATATCTCGTTAGTTTGTTGCTATGCTGACGGAACGCCAGCAATTTCAAATGAGTAACCGAAGGTAGAGCTTTCTAGTTCAAGTAATTGAGGGAGCCTCCAGGTTACCTGTCGGTGGATGTCATTCCGGAGAGTCGCGCATGCGACCTCTTCCGGATAAGACTCCTACCGAAGGTTTACCTGGAGGCTTCGTCTCTTACGGAAGCGTTATGCATGTCGAGGACGAGATGGCCAGACGTAGGCTGGCCATCTCTGCTGTTGACATGGGCTTATCATAACGATTGGCTGTTTTCCAGTGTTTCCGTACATGCGGTTGTGCGGACGAAACGTCTGCCTGTTCAAAGCTCGTGAGAAATCAGGTTTTCTAGATGTTGAATGTTGAATGGCGTTAAGCATCGCTCCGTGAGCGATCCATTAGCTTGCTTTTGGATCGGAACGGTAGCGATGCGGTAGGCCAGAAGACAGAAGGGATACCGTTTAGGATGACACGATAAAGCGGGTGTACGCTGAGTCTAAGCCGGCTTTAGCCGGTCTATTGACTCGAAGCGTGTACCCGCTTCGTGTATCTTCAACGGTCTTCTTTTAATGCATGCTAACATTACTTTGTGAAGACGAAGCGTCCTCGTAATCAAAACCTGAATGAATGCAAAAATCCCCGCCAAAGTGTGCATTGTCAAGAGGCATAGCGGGGTACCTTTCGGGGAATTGGACGTCCGTCCCTACTCGGCATAACAGGTGAGCAGCTTGCGCTTATCGAGCCTTACGGCACTCACCGTACCCAAAGCCATAGGCAGTGGGGTTGTACTGTCTAATTGCAAGCGTCGCAGAAAGGATGAAAGAAACGCTGCTCGCTTTCGACAGAACATAAACAGGACACCTATAGTTTCGATGACGACGAAAGTTATAGAAGATTGCTGGGTGTGCCCTTAATAGTAACAGGATTCCATATAGGGTGTTTGATTAAAAGTCAAATCCTTAATGATTGCTGTGGGAATCCAAAGAATGGTGGCCGCGAGATGATTCGAACATCTAACATCAAGTTCCCTTATTTATGTAAGCTTGCTGTTAGTGACAGAAGTCTGACACCATATAAATTGACTTGCGCTCTACCGTTGAGCTACACGGCCATTTGAAATCGTGAAAAGAGGACGCTAGAATTTGGCTTAACCTTGAAAGCTAAATTTTAATGTTTGCTGTGCGCGCCCTGAAGATGCTTACATGAAGTAATGCACGACTGCTACGGTTGCCGCAATCTGCAAAACATGAAGCAGTTGGTCGACCCAGAGGTTGATCCAAAGCTTGTTCGCTTTTGCGTGGTCAACTATAGCGTGAAAAACAGTGTTGGCTCCGATAAGGATGGAGAATTGCTGGGGTGTTACTGCCAGCATAAGCGGCAATAACGTAATCAGGCTCCACATAAGAGCATGGCACAGCAGCGCCATCACATAGTCATAGTCGAAGAGATGCGATTGTTTGATTTTGCATCTGGTTTTCCAGGGCAGAGATTTCATTGCCTTGGGCCACCAGTTCTTCTGCTTCATACTTGCCAGGATGCCCTGGAAATGGAAGTCAGCCAGCAGGTGCAATAGCATGCACAGCCAGAAGAGGCTGATCGGGTTTTGAATGAGTGTTTTCATATGTTGTCCTTGTTGATTAGAAAGCAAGTTCTCGGTCAGGCTTAAACCTACACCAATATATTATTCCCACAATTGCTGCCATTATAAAGATCGTCATAGATGCAGAGGGCAACGGTTCTCCCACTACCAATACTTCAATACGTCCATCGAAAGGATCGGCAGCAAAGTCATAATGATACCAGTTAACGCCAGGATAGAAACTCTCATTGGCATTTGATGTCATCCAGTAAGTAACAGGTCTGTAGCCCTCACGCGGGATATTGTTGAAATCACTGATAGCAGGGGCCTGAACCATGGGGACTCCGACAGCCAAATGATCTGCTGGAATATCCTTAAGAAGTTGCTGTAAACCAGATGATGCTGTTGCAGTAAGTGCGAGAATAGTAAGAAGAATTGCAAGAATGTATTTCATATGTGTACCTCCTAGAGAGGGGAAAGGTAAAGGATTTCGGCGTGGAGGGACTCGAACCCCCGACTTTCGCACCCCAAATGCGACGGCCTACCAACTGGTCAACACGCCGATAACAAAGTATATGGAGCCAGCAGCAGG
>Ga0247610_10001024_pt1 | contig 35952 bp, 38 predicted proteins | sample 174DNAGHGhighgp2_FD_193483 | JGI IMG/M metagenome (GOLD analysis project Ga0247610, IMG submission 193483) | Sheep rumen microbial communities from Palmerston North, Manawatu-Wanganui, New Zealand - 1742 DNA GHGhigh gp2 | ecosystem: Host-associated > Mammals > Digestive system > Stomach > Rumen...
AAATATCACTCATTGATACTCCTAATCCATACAAGTATTTATGATATTTCTTTTATTATAAACACTTCTTAATCTCGATTAAACAAGCTGCTAAGTTGATATCTGTGTATGCAACAGTTTCATGTTTAAATAGATAGTCGGCAATGATTAGAAGAATATCATCCCATTTAGTTTTATCCGCAGTTATTACTTCTAAATGGTTGTACATAAATTGGTAAAATAATACAACTTCTTCTGATGATATATACTCTACAATCATTTTCTTCAATGATGTTAAATCACTAGATTTGAATGATGTAAGAACTTGAGTAAACTTATCATTAGAATAGTTTGTATCCATCATTGGAACTAAATGATTATCAACAGTATGTTGTGTAATAGCATTTAGGCAAGCCCTTAGGTCAGGATAATATGTTTGAACGTATTTTACTATGACATCAGTAGTATCAAACGAAATTGATTCTTGACTAATAATGCTGGCAATTCTTGCCACAAACTCATCAAACTTCAATGTATTAAAGTGATATAGTTGGCATCTTGAAATAATTGCATCATCAATCTTGGAAATATCATTGGTTGTAAGAATAAAACGACACCATCCTGAAAATTGTTCCATAACATATTTGAGTGAGCATTGAGCTTGCTTTGATGCTCTTTCAAACTCTTCTAAAATAACCAATTTAAAAGAGTCGTTTAATGGGGGAACTGATGCGTAATCAATAATTTTACGCATATCATCAATGGATGTTTTATCAGAAATGTTTAGACGAATAAAGTCTTTAATGCCAAGTTCATTGAGTAAAACATTAATAGATGAGCTTTTACCAGTTCCAGGTACACCATAAAAAATAACGTGTGTATCTAATGCTTTGTTAGCAATCCATGATTTAAACTTGTTTTCATAATCATCATTAATGAAAACCAAATCAGTAACTTTTGTTGGGCGATATTTTTCTGTTAAAACTTGACTCATTATTTCTCTTCCCTATTCAACCATTCCCATAAATCATCAGCTGTGTTTAATTCAGCTAAAAGAACTTCTTTATCAGTACCAGCTTTCCAAATCTTCATACAGCCTTCCTTATATTCATAAAGAAACCAAGAAATATACTCTAACTCAATCTTATCGAAAAAGTTTTTTTCAAGGATTCTAAAAGGTTTAGTTAACTCATCTTCTAAACTGATTATGTCAATAGTTCTATTACTAGCTTCATAAACTTGATGAACAAACTTACCAACTTCTTGAGATCTTTTAATATATTCTACGAAATCGTCTTTTGAAATCTTATCTTTAAGCATTAAATCACTCCCAATAACATCATTCCTAATGCTGTTATTATAGCAGAAGTTAATGCTGTTGTCAAGATTAATTTACGATTGTTTTGAATATTTTCAGTTGAACTTTTACACCAATTACGGTAATTCTTACGAATATGGCACTCCATTTCATTCTCTGTTGGTAAATGGTCTTTACCAAACATTAAATATAACTCTGGATATTTACGTCTATCAAATATGCGATTAGGTATATACTTAACATATGATTCAGGTATTTGACCTTCAACTTCCATTACAAACCCAACAGGAATAGGGTCTTTTAAACGCTTTTTAGAACGACAGTCCCACATATCTTTTCGACTAAAGCCTTTTATTACCATTGTTCTCATATTATCTCCTAATAGTTGATATGAATAGTTACTGCATGCTTATCTGTAATCATACCTAATCCACCAGCACATTCTTTATAATAATCAGTGAAATCATCATTCTCAACGGTTAAAAACTTCCAACCACTTTTTTGTGCTGACTTAATCTTATGGATTGCGTTACGGTTATGCTCGATAAGCTCTGGATTAAAGTCGTTTCTAGCTAATGTTTTTTGACCAATGGTGTAAAGGTCTTCATCTTCAATGAAAACCTCATAATCCAATACTTCTGGATTCATCTCTACGAATCTATCTATTTGGTCTTTAATCTCTCTTAGTTTCATCATCTATTCCAAACTCTTTGAGGAACTCTGGCATTGTTTTACTTTTAGCCATAACTCCTTCTTTAAAAGACTTAGGAGAGATAAACCATAAGACTTCATCTTTACCATCAATAGTCATTTTCATTGATGTACTCCAATGACCATGTTCAATAAGAACCCAATCACCTACATCAATATTTGTTATATTGCTGGCTTTATAACGAACCTTTGACCATCGAGGTCTAGCAAACCTACCTTCATAGTCCATTTGTTCGGCTTGAAGATAGAGTCCACCTTTGGTCTTACGCTCTCCATATTCTATTTTTTCCACATACATAGTATTTGGAGCACATTCAATATATTTAGGTACTGTAACACCAAAATCTATCATAGTTGTCCTTCTAATTCTTTCTTATCATCTTCTGAAATATCAGTATATTTAGGTGTCTTGCGACCAGTTGCTTTCTTTAAGTTTTCGGATTGAATCTTTTTCAAGTCATCTTCAACATCTTTTGATGAATCGCTCTTTAAATTAACTGTTTCAGAAACAAACTTATTGCCTTCATAATATTCAGAAAGCTGTTCTTCACGTGTTTTTACAACCTTACCATTATGCCCAAGAATATCTCCACGACCGTTCATGTGGGCGTTGCCCAATGCAACGGTTTTCTCATATTTCTTAGCCAATGATACCATATCAACATTTTTACCTCTATAGCTTATAGCCATCTTTCACTCCTTAATAGTTTATATGCTTTATTATACAATATTTTGTCAATGTTGTCAATATTATTTTGTAAACATATGACAATGACAATGACCTGTTTGCTCAATATCTTCATCAATGAACTTACAAGGGCATTTAATGTCTTCTAATTCATCTGGTTTTGTGCTTTGATATATCGCATATTTACATGGACAATAACCATTACACTTTTCAACTGCTATCAACATTTTGTCAAAGATTTTACCAAGTTTATAGCCTTTATTGTTTGCATATTCAATATATTCTTCTCTAGTCATTTTAATCCTTTTATATAATGATTGAGACAAGGGTTATTTCAACCCTTGTCTTATATTTCAATAACTTTACGGCTTTCAAAACCGTTGTTATATTCGTACTTTTCATAACCACGAGGGTTACAAACAACCCTGCAATCACCAATCATGTAGTCAGAACTTGTGTGTATATGACCATGACACCATAGTTTGATATTAGGGTGGTCGAGTATAAAGTTCTCCAAGTTGCTTGCATAAGAAGCATTTGACTTACTTGTTTTGTATATTTCATCAATGCTTCTTTCTGATGGAGCATGATGGGTAACGACAACTATCTTTTTATCAGGAAACAGTTCACAAGCATTTTCAATAGCCTTTTTTGTCCTATAAAACATAGTCTCGTAATTACTCGGAGACACTTTCTTTATAATACCGTAAACATCTTGAGCATCAGTTGGTCTCAAAAACTCGGCATTATAATAGTTATAACGGTAGTCATTCAAACCATTTAGAGATGCTTGCTTGGCAAAGAATAATGTTCCTTCGCCATAAAGTCTAAAGTCAGTAAACATTATTCCACCAACAAAGACAACATCATTGACTACCTTATAATTATCATACAAATATGACACTGAGCCATCTATCGGAAACTCATTTTCAAGCTTTGTTTGATAATACTGAATCGAATGTTTCTTACTAGAATAACCTATATGATTACCTTCAATAAAAACTCCCTGCTTAACATTTTCATGTATCCATTTAACAGCTTCATCGGTATAAGCAGATATATCACCAGCTATAACAGTGAATGTTTCACTATCAGGTAAACTAAACGGATAGTTCCTGTTTATATCTAAGTGTAAATCACTGATAAGTTGTAATTTCATCACTATTCATCCTCAATATCTTCTGGCTCTAAGTCATATCTTTCACAGAACTCTTCGAATAAGTCTTCTCTTTTTTCATACATAACTCTTTGTACCGCTATATTTACCTTAGAAAAACCTTGTTTTAACATTTGATCAAGAATGTTTTCATAGTAGGTTTTATAAAGGTTTTCAAGGTATTCATCCCAATCATCGATTTCTTCTGCCATTCTCTTCTCCATTATTGATATATGATAGCATTAAATAGAGTTATTGTCAAGGATTATTTTAAAAATTCTTTGATATCAAGGTCATATTTCAATGAATTGACCAGATGTATTTTTAATAGATATAGCAGATAACTGGCACAAGATGAACCTCTACCAACCCCTATTACCCAACCATTTTCTGCAATACGTTCTGATAAGAATATACAGAATCTCAAGAACTTTTCAAACCCTTTTTCTCTATAAAGGGTTAGTTCAAGTTTTACCCTATTCTTTTCAGCATCTGTTTGACATAAGTCTTGGAAATATTTGTCTAAATCTATTTCATCATACTTATCTGGATAAAACCATAATGATTTGCGCTCTTCGTGAGTTGGAATCTTTTCTGGTAATGTGTAGTAAATGTCATCGTAGTTCTCATAACTAAACTTATTGAACATTACGACATCTGGATCATCCATTGGAAACAATACTTCTGATGGAATCTCTCCTCGATAAAGCAATTCCATTAAAGCACTTGTAAAATAAACTACATTACCATCATCATCAATTATGCGAGTATAAAGGTTCTTCATCCTCATCATCCTCATTAAATAGGCTATCAAGCTCATCCTCATCAATGAGCCCTTCTGAATAGCGTCTATCCACCTCTTCATTATAAGCATCTAAGAAAGTTCTAAGCTGTTTTACTACTTCTGATGACATAGACCCTTTTGTTGCATATGATAACTTATCTACGAGCTGTTGCTGCCTTACAATTAAGTCATAATTCGATAACTTCTTCAAGTCATCGGTTTCAAAATATACTTGTGCCATATAATTACTCCTTAAATTAGTTGGAAGTGTGGACTTCTACTATTGTTTTCATTATAAAACACTATTGAGAAATTGTCAATATTATTATTGTATAAAGGTTGAAAATGTACTTCATAAAAGCAGAACTTACGACCAGTCCAATAGAATCCTTTACTTTCTTCATTATTCAATGCTTGAAGACCAGTACTTTCATCACTAACGACACCAGTATGAGGTAATCCATAGAACAAATCTAATGTAGGATAATATCTTGGAGTTTTATAATAAGCTACTTCTGCTTGACTCATTGAAAAAATGTAGTCATCAAGTATTTCAAAGGTTGACCCACTCTTAAATGCTTGTTTTACACCATAATAGTAGCCCATATATGTAAACACATCTCCAATAGAGTATTCATAATCTGGTTGCCAATCAGGTATTTCTCTAGTTTTCCATTCAGGTATTACTTCTGCTATTGGATCAAACATTCTAATATAAGCATTTGTATTAGGATTGAATACATCCTCATCTGAAATATATGGTAAAACAATATCATAACCAAAGTTGATCGTTTCATTTTTGCTTTCAATATACATCCAAGGTTTATTAATAAGACCTACATGATGTACAACTCCGTTTAGAATGATAAACTTGCATTCAGGTTTCCATTCAAGACTGAATAAAATGCCTTCCTGAAGGTTATCAGTACCTTTTTCATATATATAATAGCTATGATAATCGACATCAGTATTTAAATACTCGACATAGGTATATACTGGTACGAGTAAAAATCTTGTCATATTACCATCTATCAAATATTTGTAAGGAACATCAGGAGCATACATGTTATTATACTCATTTTCAAACTCAGTGGTTGAAGCATATTTATTATCAATACTTTGATGCCAATTTTGGTTTTCAACCTTAGCATAAACTCTTTTAACTTCTTCTTCGTCATCAGATTTAGCATAAACATCAAGGTATATGTTTTCGCCTTCACGTTTTGCATAGTATTCATTACGTTCTTCATCATAACAAATGGTGTATTCAGGGTAATCAGCATTTTCAGCTATAACTCGTTGAGAACTTAGGTCATACAAAACGTTATCATTTAAGTTCTTTGATACATAAATGCGTTGAGATAATGATTCTCTTATACCATCAATAGATGGATAATCAATAGTTGTAGTACGGTTTTCAATAAAGTATTGACGAGTAGTATTGTTATCTCTTAATATTTCGGCTGTATCTGCGTTTAATTCCAAATATATACGTGTATAAGCATTCATCAACATATTGTTTTCAGCTTTTGCAACATATACTTTGTCTTCACCATCAAGAATATAAGGTCTTGATTTAACTTCATACACAAAAGTATATGGATCACGTTCAATATAAGATTCAAAAAAGACTTCTTCACCATCTAAAACATAAAGGTTGTCAAGTCTATAATAATCTTTAGTCGTTAAACGTCTTATATATGTCTTGCGGTTCTTATATATAATGTATTCAGCACCTTGTTTCTGTAAATCAGTCTCTGAATATAAGTTACCAGTAACAACAACTTCTTTAGTTGTTCCTTCTAAATAATAACCAGTGGATGATTGATTACTAGGAGTTACATATACACGATTACCTGACCATGATTTAGCACCACCATTTTCCAAATATTGTAAGAAACTTTTATGGAATACAGAATACTTCTCTTTATCATCTTCATAGTATCTTTTTTGAACAGTTTTACCCCAATATAAGTCCAATGATTCACTAAAATGTAACAAATGTTGCATTAATAACTTATCAAAACAAGAACATTGGCAGATATTGATTTCAGGTATATTACCAATTTGATACTTTGGATTAGAAGTATTATAAGCATAGTTCTTATTAAAATAGCCTTTCATTTCACCGTAATCATCTTCATATTCATGATTGAAATAAAGGTAACATTTCAAAGCATTTTTTCCAAAGCCTTTTGCGACAGTGAATGAAAATGTTTTTGTAATGTATGAAAAACCATTATCCGCAGCTATTGTGAATTGATATGCACCTTCTGGCTGGTATTTAAGTGTACCTACAATGATACCATTCTTTAATGACAAGCCACTTGGCAATTCATTTGAAACAAGACGATATTTAACATTATACTTAGAGTCACATTCAAGAGTTATATAAACAATATCACCAACTTTATATGTTCCAAGTTCTTCATTGGTAATCCACTCCAAGTATTCATCACCTGATATTTCATTAGTAATGATAGAAAAGTCTCTTTCAACAGTATGTTCAAGATTTGAAGCAGCTATTTTAAAGTCCCAAGTTCTTGATGTTTTAGTTCTACAAGTACCTCTTATTTGACCAGTTGAAATATCAAGTTCCAAACCATCTGGTAAACGATAACCTTCAACAATTGAATATACTATTTCTCCACCTTTTGGATCAAATGCTTTAACAGCCATTTCATCAAAAATTGAATCATGGTATTTAATAGAACCAATTACACCAGATTCTGTAATCCATACTGGTTTATCAATAGTATTAAGTTTAATAACAGTTGCAGTAAACTCTTTTTCTAAGATGATTTCATCATTACGTCTTATACCAACAACAAAGTTATATATTTGAGCTTCATCATTTGGCTCAATTGCTACTCCATATAATAAACCATTAGATGACAAGAATACGCCTGCAGGTATTTTGCCTGAAATCTTAACAAACTCTTCATTACCAATAGGGTTATTTAATTCTATTTGATATGATGTATAAACGCTTTCAATAAACTCAAATGGTTGTATATCAGGTGTTTTAAATGTAGTGGCTTTATTTTGAACGGTTATTGAAAAGTATCTATCGCTATACTCGTATTCACCGTTGACTAAAAGTCTTACTCTTAATGTAAAGTAATAAACTGTTTCGCCATTGACAATAGGTAATTTTCCTTCCAATGAATATCTACCATCACGAACCTTTTTTAACATAATTCCTTCAGGTAATTTTCCAGAAATTGTTGGGTTATATGATTCATCAGCAACTAATGTTTCAACACCATTTACATAAGTTATTAACTCAGCATCTGATGGTGTGTATTCAATATAAACTTTAGTTATATCTGATTCTTCTATTGCTGTTATTAAGTTTCCAGCAGGAGTTACCCATTCTATTGCCATAATTTCTCCTATTAAAGTCTTGCAGCATTTATTACTTGATTAATTTGTGCCATTAAATCATCATCTATATTGCTTGTGTCACAACAAGGATCACAACATTCTTCATCACCTGTTAAGCTAATAACAGCTGGTGTTGTTCTTGCTGCATCACTCATATCAATTTCAGTGAAGCAACCTTGTTTCAATGGTTCGCATTCATAACCATTCCAAAAGCTTTCTAACTCAGCATTTGATGAACCATAGCCTTCCAAGCCATCTCTAGTTTTATTGATTACTGGAGCAATATCTGAATAATCAACTGATGACAAATCTACACCAGCATTTGCTAAACATTTACCTAAATCATTAGCATGAGCTATATCTTCATCATCTGCGCAAGGCAATTTATCGCCTTCTTCTTCATCAGTTTTTTCATCAGCATCTGCAATAATGCAATCATAACAATCCATATTTAAAGGGTTTGTACCATCTGAGAAAGCAATGATTTTCTCAAATGCTCTGTGCATAGCAACATCATCTTTAGCATCTTCATGACACCATTCAAATAATCTCATTAATAAAGATGGTGTTAAAATGATATTTTTATCAGATTTTGGAGTAACTTGTGATTCTGTACCATATTGCATATCAACTTTTTCAAACATATTTCTCTCCTAAGCTGTTCTCTTCCAAATATTTACTACATAAGCAGGTGGTTGAACTGTTGTTGAGTTGCCGTAAATAGAACTTGATTTTGAAGCATTAAAATCATAGTAGTTACCCCAATCATCATTTGCACCAGAACCGACTCTTGCATTCCATGTGTTGCTTCTTTTAGTAAAAGCACCTGATGGTGTTGGTAAGCTATTAACACCACGTGGAACAGCTATACTACCAGTAATATTAGGCAATCCTGGTTCAATTGTAGTACCAGCGGCATGATTTGAATCACTACCTTGAATTACACGACCTGAACTAACTTTTTTCCAAGTAGAACCAGTAATTAAAGCAGCCATTGGACAAGTATTCATTTCACCAAAATATAATGAACCAACTGGATAAATCTTACCAAATATGGCAGATATTTGTCCTTCTAATGATGATACAGCACTTGTAATCTCACCTTCAACCTCAGTTTTTGCATTTGCGATAGCAGTCGTATATTCTTGGGTAACAGTTGCAGCAGAAGAACTTATTTCATTGCTTAGTTCAGTAGTAGCAGCATTTAAATCATCTGTTGTAGCTAATGTATTGCCTTCGAAAGCTTCTGCTATTTCTAACAGTTCATCGACATAGTAGTTTAAATCGTCTATTGTAGCGATTTCATGTTTAGCATAAGCTTCAGCAATATCTAATCTAGGAGTTACACGAGAAATGTTTGATTCATCATTTGTTTCAAAAGTACCTATTAAAGTATATTGAGTATAACCTTCTGGTAACAATGCTTCAAAATCAGCACCTGTATAATATGAACCAGCGATATCTGTCTTAGATACTTCGTCATCACTAATTATGTAAATATAACCTTTAGCTGATTTTTCAAGAATAACTGGTTGTGTACCAATCATTTCAATATGCTTTGAACCAACACCTGCACCATAAGAGTCTCTAATAGTTAAACCAAATACTCTTGCATATCTTGGTGTAGGAATATCATAGGTAATACGACCTAAAGAAACCTCTGGTGCAACAAATGAACCAACAATTATTTTATCCTGTAATTCAGGTGTCTCTTGATCATCGTCAGAAACCCAGACATCAATGTTTTTAGCCAATGGATAACTTGTACCAGCTGTGTTTTGAACAAATGTTATAGATGATACTTTTATTGGATGTTCGGAAACATATTCCCAAGTAGCATTTGTAACACCATTTAATGATAACCATCCTGTACCTGTTTCATCAAAAGCATCCATTGCTCTCCAACCTTCACGGTCATTCTGTTCTGATGAAGCATGAACTCTAAGTCTTGCTTCTATATCAATTGAAGTATTAGGTTGTTGCCATTCACCATCGCCATAACCCAAAATACCACCATTGCCATCACCTCTTGCCCAAGATTGAGAGAAGTCTTTAGTCATAGCATTTCTCAATTGCAACATTACTGTTCTATCTTTAGATAATACTGAACCAGTATCAATTGTAACATCGTTTCCTGTATTAGTTGCAGTCAAACCATTGGCAGTAGTTCTTGCTTGAGTAAGTTGAGCTAAATCTGATTGTGAATAGAACTTATAGTCTGAACCATCTTCATTAATACCAATCAAAGCGTTATTATTACCAGCTTTAAAGGTCAATGTTTCAAAACCCATTCTATCAATCAAATTGTTCAAACTAATTGTTTCATAACCACCAACATCATTAGATGTTAAGTATAAACCTTGTGAACTTGGCTCAGGAACCATTGGGTGCTGTATAACTGCATGACCATAAACAATGACTTCAATATCTCGACCAGCTTCTATAGGGTCAACAAATGTAATAGTTCTATTACCATTACTTAATGTATAAGCATTTGACAATAACATAGTGTTACCAACATTTACTGTCATATCTGTTGATGTATAAACGCCTTCTGGTAATGTTATTGAAGTTGTTGGCTCTGTTGTTGTGAAATAATAGCTTTCTTTCTTATATCCAGAAAGTATCTCCCATTTAGTTGGGTCAAAATCATTACCGGAAATATGGGCAGTAATACATTTATACAAACAACCACCATATATAACAATGTTTCCAACCTTGTATGAAATATTTGATTCCCACTCATCAAGGTTTGCACTTTCATCATGAGTTTTAACAATGGAACTACTTAATACTGTTATATCAAGTGTTGTACCAGATGCAAGAGCAGATGGAAAACGAACAGTTACACCATCTGGGTCTAAGCTATATTCGCTTGATAACAACATAGTACCATTGATGTTTATAAAAATATTGTCCTTACTAGGTATTTCAGTCATTAATCCATAACCTTGTAAGTTAATAGAGTTAATAGCTGATGTTGTAGTTATAACTTTTCTAAACAACTCATATTTCGCAACCAATTCCCACTCAGATTCGATGAAAGCTTCTGGTGTTGAAGCATTTGCTATACAAACCCAAACACCATCATGATACATAACGCATTCGCCACGTTTGTATCCAACATTAGCTTCCCAATCTTGTAATCTAATCTTATCTTCAGCATCAATAGTAAAATTAGGATAAGCACCTTGTACTGTAATGTTAGTACCACCACGTATTACAACTTCTTTATCCTTAGCTGTATTGTTAATTCTATTGTTTGAAATAGATATACCATCACCTGCTTCATAAGGTGTGAAATTAGCTTTTAGATAAACGTTATTAGAGTGTATATCATTAGACACTGTAATAGACGGATCAGAAGCTTTGATATTAAACGGTACTAAGAAGTGAGAAGTATCAGGTATATTAGCTCTAATATATGCTTGGTTAGTACTCTCTTCTTTAGGTGTTATTGTAATCGTTGTATCATAAGGTATTAATGAATCAACTGTCATAAACTCATCTAATGGCAACTGTTCTGTAGCAATTGTTAGCTTATGTGTTTCTTCATCATAAGATAAGTCAATGTTACTACCTTCAACGAAATCAGATGCTTCCAAATACTTTGATGTCTCTCTATCAACATCAGCCATAGTAAAGTGAATTGATGTATCATCAATATGCGCTTGAACGGTAGGTGTAATAACACCTGGTTCTTCATCATGGCTTTCAGAAATAACTGTAGCTAATGATTCTGGGTTAATCTTTTCATAGTCCTGACCACCAGCTTCGATAACCAATTCGGCTACCTTCTTATTGTCCAATATACTTACCATTTATAATTCCTTGTTTGCAAACTTATACAAGTATTTATTTGAAAAATGACACAACAATTAAAGTAAAAAAGCATCCCGAAAAGAGATGCTTTAAGTAATTTCTGTTGCAAAGGTCACTTTCCCTCCAATACAATCTTATGAAAGTTAATCCGTTAGGACTATGCAGCCATTACATTGTAATTATAAGCTAAATTATCGTTAGCATTTATTATATTTGAACCGATAACGGTGGTATCTTTCCGGGTACATTGTAGCCATTTTCATAACGTTCAATATTCCGTCATCCCCATAAATGGTGGAGATGCTGGGAGTTAAACCCAGGTCACTATTATTATATGGGACAATTTGTCAGCACCATTCATTGTTATTTATATCATAACTTTTATTTGGTGTCAAGAATTATTTTATGAATTAGTTGAACCAAATCCGCCTTTACGAATACCCTCGGCTTCATCATCTTCTGTAATTCCATAAGGAATAAAGATTACTTGACAAATACCTTTATGAGCATCAATATGCAATGCTTTTAAACCTTCATTACGAATCTTGACCCAAATATGACCTTCATTATTCTCGTTATTGTAATAGTCTTCATCAATAACACCAATAGTATTAGCCAATCTTACATAATACTTGAATCCAAGACCTGATTTTGGAAAAGCACCCATAAACCAACCATTTGCAATTTTACATTTCAAACCTGTTGGAACATTAATTTCTTCATCCGGCAATAAATCAATATCATAAGGTGTCGTAATATCATATCCAGCTGAACCTTTTGTAGCTCTTACTGGCATAGGTATTTCATCTAACACTGCATCAAATGAATGCTCATCGTTATCACCAAAATCTTTATGCCATTGTTCATAACTAATCTTTTCAAACTTAGCAACTTTTTCTACCATTATTATCTCCATAAAAAATGAACCTGTAAGTTTTTCTTACAGGTTCATAATAACACTTTTTATGATGTTTGTCAATAATTATTCACCAGCTGGTTCTTCAACAGGTTCTTCAACCAAAGCTAAAGTAATTACAACTGGTTCAGCATGTGGTAAAGTTACTTCTTCACTACCTGCATAGTTATGTTCTTCAGCATCAGTATATGTTGCAGAGAATGTTACTACATCACCTTCATAATATGTTTCAGCAACAGGTGCGTGTACAATTGTTGCTTCAACAGCTGCACCATCTAATGTTGCAGAAGCGGCAGGCAATTCAGCAACGGTTCTTTCAAGAGCAATTTCTAATGTTTCATTTTCTTCAACAACTTTATTAGCTTCATAAGAATCATAACCTTCTTTTGATACTGCGATTGCTACTTCAGTACCTGTAGCAACAGTGATTTTGTTACCTTTTTGTTCATAACCATCAGCTGTTAAAACAACTGTAGCATCAGCAGGTGTTGCAGAAATAGTTAAAGTAGGTGTTGGGTCAGAATTTACGGAAATATCTTTACTTTCAAATACTGGTTTACCTTCTGCATCTAAAGTATAGGCATAAGCACCATTAGTTGTTTGGAATAAATGTTTCATAATTTTGATTACAGGATAGTCATCTTCACCATCATGTAAAACTAATACAACGTCACCATTATCCAAATCTTCAACTTCTGCCAATCTAACGATTTCATCAGCATCTTCAACTACATGATATTTGTTGTAACCAACTTGTTTACTTAATGTTTTTCCAGAAGCAACCAATTCCATTGCTTCAATGGTATCTTTTCTTAATGGTCTTCCCATATTATTTCTCCTTAAAATAAATCATAACAGATAACGATTTATTCATTATCTGTTAGTATTTATTCAATTAAAGGATTACATCATTAATTCCAGCACACAATGATTTTGTAACATTGCTTAACTGCCAGTTTTTAATGTCAAGTGATTTAGTTATTGATATAAACTTGTTTCTTACCAATGCTATATCATTAATGATTAACTGTAACTCCATTATGTTTTTATCACCATCAATATATTGCTTAACATCATTACTTGTTAAAGCTCTCTGAGAGTTTGATAACAACTTCTGATAAAGGTTAGAACGCAAACCTTTTACTTTAATATCAAAAAACTCTATAATAGCTTCTAACTCTTGTAATTGAGAATAGCGTATTTCAAATAATGATGGTAATTCAAGTTGAACTTGCTGTAAATGTTTACCGTTATCCTTGAGTTCAGCTTTTGCTTCTAAATATTGACTGTTATAATACTCTAAAGCTTCATTAACTTTTGTAGCATCTTCTTTTATTTCTTTATACCAATTAGTAGTCATCACATCCCCAATCAGAGTCATCATCACTATGACACTCTTTAATATATTTCTTTACTATTTTGGAAAAAAGCTCTTCTTCTTCATAATCACCATAAACTTCTGAATAATTTTTTAGTTCAGATATTTCACAAGCTTCATGCTCATCTACAGTATTTAAGAATTGCCACGTGGCATCGGCTTTTTCCTTTTGTGGCACGTATGTTATCATTGTAGCCCATAAGCTATAAACAACTTCTGCATCCATTGTTACTTCCTTTTATGTTATAATCATCTCTATTTATGATGGAAATCATTATAACACGATTTTGATAAAAAATCAAAATAAAAAAGAGGACATTAGTCCTCTTTTTCTTCATCCAAAATATTTGCGGAATCAATATTCGAAGAATCTTTGGAAGCAACTTCTTGCCAATCTTTCATAATCCTATCATAGTCTTCATCAAGTATATCTTTACGATACTTTTTCCAGACTTCTTCACCTGTTTTGAGGTCATTATATACACAATATGCACCACTCTTTATAATAACTGGAGAACCTCTGTATCTCAAGGTTTCAGTAAACAATTCAAAGAGTCCTGAATATTTTTGCAATCCTGAATCCCAAGGAATATTGAAAGTAGCTTTTTGGAAAGGTTTTGTATAACGAGTCTTACGACAAGTTGCATCTACCTGAATACCAAGAATATCTTTCTTTTTCGTCTTATCTTTATTGTCTTCATCTTTGAGCTTCGATTTTTGAAGAGCAACAATGATAGAAGGTGCATATTCCATTGAACCACCACCAGCAATAACATCTTCTGGTTTGAAAATGCTTTGTGAAGCATATGTATGGTTTGTAGCAATTACACCAATTGGTTGGTCAGCACAGCTTGCCAAAAAGTTTCTGCATAATGAGAACAATTGCTTTGGTTTTCTACCCATATCACCCTTCATATCGCCATCGGCAAATTGGTCTTGTTCAACTTTTGTTGTAGCCATACCTAATGAATCGATAACAAAGAGAATTTTCTGTCTTTCTTCATAAGGAACATCTGCGTAAGATGCTTTATATTGTTCTACAAAGCCTGAAATAATTGCAGCAATATCATCTAGTGTGGAAACACTAAATCTCAAGATTTTATTTTCATCATCTAAATCAAGACCGAAGTTTTCACCCCATTTTTTATCAACAGCATTTTCGGTATCCAATAAAATGATTTGAACACCATGATCCTGACAATACTTACCCATAACACCGAAACTTAAAAGACTTTTACCAGTTCCTGAAGGTCCAACTAATAAATTAAACTTGCCATCTAAAGGCATACCTTTATTAAAATCACCTGAAACAATATAATTCAATACATGGTTTCCAGTATCAATCCAAAAAGATGGATCTCTAAATCCTGCCGAAACAGTTTTTAAGTTCTTTGTAGCTTCTTTTTTAAACTTACTTAAATCAAATGGTTTCATTATATACTCCTTACTGATTATTAAAACAATGGGGAGAGGTCATCTCCCCAAATAACTTATGCTTGTGGTATTTTGAATTTACTCATAATATCTGCGATAACAGCAGATGGAGTATCACCACTTACTTCAACTGTGTTTTCCTTAATCAACTGAGGAGCAGTTGGTGCAGGAGCTGCGGCAGGTTGAGCAGGTTGAGCTGCTTGTGCTTGAGCTAATTGAAGTAATTGAGCTGCCAACATTTCATTAGTAAAAGTTGTTGCAGCTGTTGCAGCAGGAGCAGGTGTAGAAACTGCTGGTGTGTAAGATTCGGTAGGAATCTCGTGAGCTGTTGCGTTTACTGTTGCCGAAGATTTCATATCTTTGATATTACCAGCTTCATCAAAATAAACATTATCAGGTCTAAAAATCTTACCCCAACGAGCAACATCATAAGGTTCACCATTGTAAGATGCATTGAACAATTCAATCATCACATCTTCTTGGTCAGCTGTAGGTCTCTGAGATGTAAAGTTCTTCAATGTAAAGTAACCGTTTTCTGCCAACCAAGCACTTTCTTCTTCTGTTAATGGAGTTTCTTTACTAGACCATTTAGAAGTCGAATAGTCTTTAACCATTTGTGTTTTACCACCAATTGAAGCTTGTTTTTCACTAACTTTAAGGATAAAGTCTCTACCATGAATTAAATCTGAAGGCATATCTGAGATTTCATCGTCAGTCATAAATGAATAGATGATATTAAACAACTCTTTATTGATAACAAATCTGTAAAGTTTTGTTTCATAACCATCAGCTCTTACGAAACCTTGGAAAATATATCTTTCAGTACGACCAAACTTGGAATATAATGCTTTACCTTCTTCTGTATTGTTCCAAAATCCCTTAATCTTTTGTTGGATAACATCATCGTTTGAATAATAGATGTAATCATCAGAAAGATTAGAGATATTGGCTTCACCTTTTTTAAGGTTAAATGCAGGAATACTAACATATGTTCTATTCTGAACAATTGAACCATTTGTTAAGCGAAGAGAATCAAATTGTAAACGTCTGGTACACAATGGTCTCCAGAAGAAATCATTTGGTTCACCGTCTGGAACAAATCTAATACGGATTTGGTCTCCAGCGTTAAGCTTTGAAAATGAAAAAATTGATGAGGAATCGAAGTTTGTTGGTCTTGTTTGTGCTTTTTGAACTTTAGCACGAAGTTCTGCTAATGTAGCCATATTTAATCTCCTATTGTTTTCAAATGTTTGTTTTCTGTTTGTTGTTTTCTATTTGTTGTTTCTTTGGCACGATTATTTTGTACCATATGTATTTATCAAAAATACATCTCCATTTTACGCATTTTCATACGTTCACGAGAAATTGCTTCTTTCAATTTTCTACGTCTTTTAGCCGTATTTGGTTCGAAGTAACGTCTCATTTTTAATTCTTTCATCAAAGGAGCTGTTTCGTGACGTAATCTGCGAATAGCTCTTTCAATGCTTTCCAAATCATTACCGCCAACATAAATGACGTTCTGATTATATTTTGGATTATATCTTTTCATTATACCTCACATAAGTTAAAGTTGTTTCAATTTACTGAATATTGAAGGGTTGTCTAAATAGATTCTCTTCAACTCTTTCAAGATATCAGGATTTTGCTTCATAAGTTTAGCAAAGTCTTGACGTAAAATGACTTCTTCGTTTTCATCTATCGAATCTATCACTTTATTTAATAATACACTATTTACCCCATCATTGTCAATATTATTTTCATAATTTTTTGAACTTATTTTTGACTCAATTTCGTCTAAACGTGATACTAAGTCGTTATTATTCATCATTGATTGGAGTTTATCAAGCTTTTCAAAAAGCTTTGTATCATCATATTCTTTAACATCATTAACGGTAACCTTTTTATCCATAAGGTCTTTCTTAATATCTCTTAACTCCTTTTCAATAAAGCTTAAATCAAGCTTATTTTCAACTGGTGCTGGAAATAACTTTACTTTATACTTTTCTTCATCCTTTATATCAAGCTTATTAATCCAGTCAGCTGTAATCATAAGATACATAGCCAATGTGTCAAATACTGTCATAATCATTACGATAAAAATGATTATAGCTGTATCATCATCAACATTAAAGAGTTTCGCATAATACTTTAAATGAGCTAATGTCGGAGATTTTTGTTCAGCAGATAATTTAAGCTCAAGTATTTGCTTCTGAATAGCTGCTATTTCTTGTCTTTTTTGTCTATTATCATCATAAAGCTTGTTAGTAACTTGTTGTTGTTCTTTTTGAAGATTAACAGCTTTTGTCACATAACCCATCTCAGTATATTTTGCAAACGCTTTTCCATCAAACTGTTTGAGTTGTTCATCATTAACCTTAATAGCTTCTTCAATAATGTTTATTTCAGCTTCTTTTTCCTTAATCTCCATTTCAATAGGAATAATATCCTGTGTTTTATGAGAATGAGCATCTGCAAAGAATCCATAAACACCCATTGCTGATAAAGTCATTGCTATCAATAACATCATCAAACCTGGTATTCTTTGTTTCCATTTAAGCTTTTCCCAATAATGGTGTAAATCGTATAAAAGTATTACACGACCAACTTCGATAACGATAGCAATAAACATTGTAACTAAAGCTGCTGATGTAAATACTTTTCCCATACCAACAACGGTACAAAAACCTGATACCAATGATATGGTCAATGATATTAACATTGTTATAAGACCAGTTAATGTAAAACCTCTCATAAAATATTACTCCTAAAAGGATTATTCAGCTGTTTCTTCAACTATTTCTGGGTAAGGATAACGAGCTTGTATTTCAGCAACTTTTTCATCACGCTCAATACTTAATGCTTCTATCTCAGCAATTATTTCAGGTGTTTGCTCTTTAGCACTTAATCTGACTATATGAGCTGTTATTGGGTCAACTTCTTCAATATAAGCTTTACGTCTCAAAGCTTTTAATCCATCTAATGTTGGTACTGGATGAACATTTGGTACTGATTCATAATGTGTTGAATATTCAACTATATGACAACCATTTTGAGTGCAATAATCTGCCAAATCAGCATATTCATGTCTTGTACAAGGTTTGTTTACTATCATTTATAATCTCCTAAATCATTGTTATTATATCGTGTTTAATAGATGTCATATTCACCAGTTATTGCTTTCCATAATTTGTAACCATTGGTATCTTGAACTCCTTTATATTCAGTACCTTCTATGACAGCTTCCGTGTAATCAGTTTCATCAGATATGTATTTTATTTTGATATATCCATCACCATCTGAATTAAAACCTTGGGTATGAACAACATTTGAGCAAAGGTTAGCATCAGCATATGATGAGCCACCACCACCACCGCCATACCATCCAGTAGAACCAGAATAGCCAGTAGATCCACCACCACCACCGTAGTAGCCAGCACCACCAGCACCGCCGCCACCACCGCCGCCGTTACCGCCTAGACCTAATTTACCAGGAGCACCAGCACCATTTCGACCAGAACCACCAGCGCCACCAGATGATTGTGTACCACCATATCCACCAACTGGTTGTCCAGATGCTGAAGCACCATTAGCACCAGTTAATCCACCGCCATTGCCACCAATAGCACCATAGTTGTTTGGTCTTCCTGCAAGGTTACTTCCACCACCGCCTGCTACAATAAGTCTTGATTGTAATGATGTTGTATCCGTAATTCCTGTGTTATCCGTTCTTATATCGGATGCATTATAAGCAGCTGTTGTATATACTGTTGGTACTTTACCAACAACTAAATAAAGTGTTTGTGAAGGTGTTACAATCAAATCACACTCAACTTTACCACCATAACCTGGTAATGTATCAGCATAAACGTTATTGTTTCTAAGACCTTTAGCACCAACAACTGTAGCATGTATATTTGTAACACCAGCTGGAACAGTCCATGATTGAAACTCATTGGAAGAGTTAAAATATAACTCTTTGTAATATACTGTTTTAGGATGAGCGTAACACTTAACCATTTAATTCAAACCTTTCGTTTATATTAAGCTTTATAACCCTTCACTTCCCAAGATACTTCATATGTGCTAGTATTGGTTGATGAAATAGTGAATGTAGAAGTCGTTTTATTGGTGTAATATATTAATGTATCACTGCCATTTGACGTTAGTTTAATATTATAACTAGTATCTCTCATTTCAAGTGGAAGAGTAATAAGACTACTATTTATAACATTAATAACTCCACCTTGATTACACCAATCATCGGAATCTATTCTGTACCAACTATTACCACTACCACTATGATATGTATCAACAGTTGCTACAACATTTACCAAATCATCTATGTCAACTTTGTTATCTAATACTTCTATATCAATGCCTGCATTTTCAACCATTGCATCTTCACCAATATAGCAGTACAAATACATTTGAGTTGCAGGTGGTTGAACTGTTGTTGAGTTGCCATAGATTGAAGATGAGCGAGAAGCATCTAAATTTAATGATCGTCCATGCGTATTTGTGCCACCACTATAACCACCTAAAATATCGGATCCTAAATATAAAGCTCCAGAACTATTATCTATTATTGATTCCTGATCGCATAAACCCCAAACTGCTCCACTACCATTCGTAGAATAACTCTCACCTGTAATGTTAGGTGCACCTGCTTCAACATAATCACCAACGTTAGTTCTTACACCAGTGAAGGCAAACTTTGTTCTTGGAAGTTTAAAACGTTGATTAGTAGTATCAAGTATATAATACCAAGCCACACCAGTAGCTTCATAAATAGCTGTTACATTCGATTCTTGATCAGGAAGAACAATCTTATGACCATCATCAGCCAAATAATAGGTAATAGTTGTTTCACCAATTGTTTCAGTAGTAGCTGTTTTACCATCAATATCAGCAACTAAATGGTTATAAGCAATGCTGAAATAAACATTTGAGTGCCATTGAAAATTATCAGCTCTTATCCAAAGTTTTGAATTAAGTAAATGGTCAGACCATTTATAATCAAATAGATTCAATGCTGACACCATCTTTTGTTTCACAACATCATCTGTAACGACATACATTTCAGTATCAGATATTGTTCCAGCTTCTTTAGCTTCCAAATATTGTGATTGAGATAGCGTATTAATTATTAACTTCGATATTTCGGTATCTGTTTTTATAACAGTCATTATTCTTCTCCAAATGTTTTCATACTTATATTTATGTTATTAAGGGGTCAGAAAGACCCCTCAACATATATCAAGTATTCATACTACATTTGTGGTTGACGTTGATACATAGCCATTATTTTAGCATTAGCATCAATATCATCAATAACTAAACCTTCCACTGTTAGCAATTGACCAGCAACTGATGAACCATTTTCAATAGCACATCTCACAACTTTTGTTGCATCAAGGATACCTGTTTCAACCATATCACAATATTCATCTGTACGAGCATTGTAACCAAAGTTGAAGTTATCACTCTCCAATACTTTCTCAACAACTACATCAGCTGATTTACCAGCATTTACAGCAATTGTTCTCAACTGTGATGTCAAAGCTTGGCGAACAATATTAACACCAGTAACAAAGTCATTATCTGCACCTTCTGGCAAAGAAATATTTCCTTTAGTAAATCTAGCTAATGATACACCGCCACCTGGTAAAATACCTTCTTCTAAAGCAGCTTTTGTAGCATTTACGGCATCATCAACTCTGTCTTTACGTTCTTTAACTTCAACTTCTGTAGCACCACCAACTTTAATAACAGCAATACCACTCAAGAGTTTAGCAATACGTTCTTTAAGCTTTAATCTATCATAGCTTGACTCAGTATTTTCCAACTCTTCTCTCAATTGTTTAACTCTATTCGCAATTCTAGCTTTTGTTTCATCATCATTATCAGAAACAATAGTTGTATCAACTGGTGTAATCTTAATTTTAGCACAAGTTCCAAGACATTCTGGAGTCAAATCTTCCATACGAAGTCCCAATTGTGTTGAAATGAATTGTCCACCAGTCATTGCAGCAATATCTTCCATGATGAACTTACGAATATCACCGAAAGAAGGAGCTTTTACAGCACAACATTTTAAAGCACCTTTCATATGGTTTACAACCAATGCTGTCAAAGGTTCTCCCTCAACTTCATCAGCAATGATTACAATAGGTCTTCCTGATTGAGCAACTGGTTCTAACAAGTTTACCATAGATTGCATTGAAATGATTTTACCATCATATAAGAAAATGAATGGGTTATCAAACTCAACAAGTTGTCTCTCAGGATTTGTCATAAAATATGGACTCAAATAACCTTGGTCAAATTGAAGACCATCAACTATTTCCAACTCTGTTGTCAAACCTCTTGCTTCCTCAACTGTAATAACACCATCACGACCAATCTTATCAACAGCTGTTGCAATCATATCACCAATTTCAGTATCATTGTTGGCAGAAACTGTAGCAACTTGTCTTACTTCATCATTGGTTTCAATCGATTTAGAGTGAGCTTTCAAATATTCAACAGCTTGTTTAATAGTGTAATCAATACCTTTCTTGATTTCAGTTGATTTACGACCATATGAAATCTGTTTTAACCCTTCTTCTGCAATAGCTTTAGCGACAATACATGTGGCGGTAGTTCCATCACCTGCATTTTTATTCGTTTTTTCAGCAGCTTGTACTAACAATTTAGCTCCTTCACCTTCTCCATCAGCTAATGTAATGGATTTGGCAACTGTCACACCATCTTTTGTAACCTTAGGACCATTCCAAGCTTCTTGTATAGCGATATTACGACCAGAAGGTCCTGCTGTGTTAGCTACTGTATCAGCTACTGCTTTAAAACCAGCATACATAACTTTACGAGCTTCATCGCCACTAATAACTTTCTTAATTTGCATTTATTTCTCCTATCTTAAAATACCTAAAATATCTGTTTGTCTGATAATCAATTTATCTGTATCATCAACCTTAATCATTTTTCCTGCATGTTTTGGAAACAATACCCTATCACCAACTTGTACAAACATTGGTGTTACTATTCCATTTTCCATAATAGCACCAGTGCCAGTAGCAACAATAGTTCCAGTTGATGGTTTTTCTTTTTGTGAATCAGGGATTACCAAACCACCAGCAGTAGTTGTTTTTTCTTCATCTTTGTCAATAATGACATAATCAAATAGAGGTTCTATCATATTACTTTATCCTTTATATGTAAATAAGTTAATCATTTTTCAGATTAACCTATTGTAACACATATTTACGACATTTGTCAATATTATTTTTCACAAGAAGATTCACCAGTGCATCCATCATAGTAACCAAATGGGTCAGACTTAATATCATCTTTAATACCATTGTTACCAAAGACTTCATCATAAGTTTTTTCCTGCTTTTTATACCAATCATCATAGTATGAATCCCAGTACTCATCATTATAACCATAGTCTTTATCATAGTATGATTTGTAATCTTTCCAATAATCATAAGATTTAGATGATTTTGAAGAGATATAGGAATCATAATAGTTACGAGAAGACTCTGTTGAATAAGAATTTGACATCCAGCAACCTTCTTTCCAAACACCTGATTTTTCATTGATGATAGACCAATTGAAGTCTTTATCAATTAAAAGCAACTTATTGTAAGAACCAATCACTTTACCAACATCTTCGATAAACTCTTTATCTTTAATGATGTCAATGCCTTCTTGTTCAATATATGGTCTTAAAAATGCCTCCGTGAAATTACGAGTATCAGATTTTGTCGTATCAATATTTCCGAAATCACTCATAATACCATTGTGCATCAAGCAAAGGTCTTTAGTTACCAAGAAAGGATGGCAGTTTTCAAGGTTTACAGCACCATGTGTAGCAAATCTGAAGTGAATTGCAAACTCTTCTTTATCTTTAATGATGTCGTAAATCTTTTCCTTACCTTTTTCAGGTTTTACAAAACGCTCAATCTTGACTTTACCGTCTTCTGGGTTCTTATAAACAATACCTACTGAGTGAGGATTGTTTTCAAGAGCGTTACAAAAACGTTCATAAGTCATATAATTCTTAGCGTTTTTTGGTTTCAAAAATATTAAGCACATTGTCTTTTTCCTTATCTCATTTACTATAACCTTATTATAACCAAGTTTTTTTCGTTTGTCAATTAAAAAATTAACCTTTTTTTAACTTTTTATTAACTATTTTGTAAAGGGTATAATAAGCCATCCTTCGTTTCAATATTAATATATACCTTTGTTTTACGAATGTCAAGAACTTTTTTAATCAATTAGCAAAATAAAAGCCGAGCATTTAACTCGGCTGACTTTATAAGTCATTTTGTGCCTTAAAAAGTAATCCCACATATTGGTAAATCAATGAATAAAGATTCACCCTTAACCTTACAACGAACTTTTGATTCTTCTAAAGTCGTAGAAGGTTTTATTTCTGTGATGATATAAGTGCCATTAGCCTTTTTAACACCATTATTAAAGAAATAACCGTCATCTGACTCCTTTAAAGTAACTTGTTTAGAGCTAATCTCTTGACCCACTTTTATGTTTTCATATTTTTCAAACACTTTTCCAAGATTAACTGATTCAGACATATTATCAGCAGCAGCGTCAACAGCCATATCACGAACATTATCAGCAGCTTCTTGGTCTTCATCATTTTCTGGTTCACCTAATATAATACGATCTCCATCGAATGATGCAATAGAAGTATTGGTATCTAAAAAGTGTTCCAATCCTTCTTTATCAAGATTTAACCCATATTCTTTGTTAATGAATAACAAAAACTTTGTAGCAGATAATGCTTTTACACCTTTAGAGCGGAAAAGCATGATTAAACTATTGATATTACTTAAAACTTTATTCTGTTCCATTATTTCTTTTCTCTTGAAACTTCACCAAAATCTAAATCATCTAATGATATGTCTTCATCGCCCATATCTTCATCAGCATTGAACTCATCGAAATCTTCTTCTTGACCCAAATCACTACCAAGATCACCTAAACCATCATCGCCTGCAGGTGCTGCTTCTGCACCAGATAATGAATCACCTTGGAATAATTGAACAACATTATTATCGATTTCATTTTTAACTTCAGTAGCTGTCTGAATTAATGTGTCTAATTTTTGTCCCAACTCAGTATTGAATTGGTCAGCTTTTTCAATATCTCCATCGTATTTAATTTTTTTAACTAAATCAGCCAATTCTTTAGTTTTCAAATTAGTTACTTTTTCGATAATTGATTGAATCTCATCAGAGAAAGACTCAGTAGCCAAAGCTAACTCAGTATTTTGAATCTCTGATTCATACAACTTTTGAATAAAATTAATAGCCATTATTTTTCTCCATTCGATACGTTATATGAGTATTTATAAAAAATATTCTTGACATTTGACTAAAAATAATTTATAATGACAATAAATTGAAAAAGGTTTGGATAAATGCACGAAATAATTGAATATATATACGATTTACTTCCAGCTGATAAGAAACATCGTGGTAATGGATGGACTTATTTTAATTGTCCTATGTGCAAATATACTGAAAACAGTGATACAAAGCATCGTGGTAATATACTTATTTTTGATGATGGTTTTGTTTATCAGTGTTTTAACTGTAAGTTTAAATGTGGCTTTCATGTAGGACAATACTTGTCTAAAAATTGTTACTCATTTTTAAAAGAGTTTTTAAATACAACACAAATGGCAACACTTTTAGAAATGATAAAGAAATACAATGAACAACACGAAGGAAATGAAAAAACAATCTCTCAACCAGTTATTAAAAGAGAGATTCGTGATATACCTAAAGAATATAAGTCTATTAGAGAATCATTGGTAAATGGTGAAACAAACCCTTATCTGCAAATGTGTAAGCTTTATATTGAAGACCGCAATCCTCGACTTCTCAACTGGGAGAACCTTATGTGGGCTGATAGAAAAGAAAGCTTTCTAATCCCTTGTTATGAATATGGAAAAGTTGTCGGGTATTCATTAAGAATGTTAGATGATACTGTAAAAAATAAGTATATTCACTACATTCCTCAAGGTTATGTCTATAATTTTGATAATCTAGCATTACCACGAAAATATGAGATAATTACTGAAGGGCAGCTCGATGCTTTAGCAATCAATGGTGTTTCAATCCTTTCTAATGAGTTTACACAAGAACGTTTAAGAAGGATTTTACCATACATTGATAACAAAGAAATTATCATAATGCCTGATAGAGATAAAGCTGGCAAGAAACTTGTTGACCAAGTAATTGAAGAAAACTTGCCGTTCAGTGTGGCTTTTCCAAACTGGGAAAAAGGTATTAAAGACACATTTGATGCAGTAAAAAAATATGGAAGGTTATATACAATATATAGTATTATAACAAATAAAGAAGCTGATAAAGACAATATAAAAATGAAAGCCATTAAATGGTTTAGCTAGGAGAAGAATTATGGCAGATATTGATGAAATGATTGATATAATAAGTAAATGTGAATCATTAGTAGATGATAAAATTGTTCTTTTAGAAGATATGGAAAGACATGGAGTAGCTGAACCCCATTCTTGTGATAAAGAACTACATGAATTATATGAATTAAAAGATAGAATAATATCAATCGTAGGAGAATATAAGTGAACCTTTATACAACAGATTATAACACAGGTAATTGCGTTAGAGCTTTGGATGATTATCTTTTAGGTCGGACAATAGTTGAATCAGCTCAAATGATTTCAACAGCTATTAATATGAACCCTAAAATAAAAATCAAACCCGATGGTCTGTATAAAAATTATAATGCACATGAAGAGCATAATATATGGGTAAGAGAATCTAAATATAACTTTAAGTGGACTTTTATGTACCTTATGGATGCATTAAGAGAATATACATATCGTTTCAATGGTCCTCATAAATGTTGGAAAATAGCAAAATTGGCAGGAATGCTTGATATATACTTCCCAGATATTCCAATGTCTCCATTTCCAAAGACTTTTAAGAAAACATTACCAGAGTTTGATCAATTAATGAGAATCAAAGACCCTTGCGAAGCATATCGTTCTTATTTGAATATTCGATGGAAAGAAATGGCTGATGACAAACGCCCACCAGAGTGGACAAAAAGAGAACCACCTGAATGGTATATAAAATAAAAATAAGTTATTGACATTTGGATATTTTTGTAATATAATATATCACAGATAGGAGTAGAGCATATATGGCTAGTATTTTAGATGAAAATGAACAAAAAGCTTTGATTGAGATGATATATTCAGACCCTTCAGTATTTTCAAGGGTTAAACCAATATTGAAGCCTGAATACTTTGATAAAAAGTTTCATCAGACAATCAATTATTTGCTTGATTTTTCAAATACTTATAATTCATTACCTTTGATAGAACAGTTGAATACAGAATCAAGACTGACATTTCATAAAGTAGCTGGTATTGAAGGCAATATTAATATTCAAACTTCTATCTTAGATGCAACAGAGCAATTCATTAAAAGAAGAGCTCTTGAAATAGCTGTTGAACAATCTTATGCTCTCATTGCAAAGGGTGAAACAACTGGTATTGATAAAATCATTAAAGATGCTCAACTTATAAGCATTAAGAAAGATTTTGGTATCAATTTTTGGGAACACCCTGAACAATGGTTAAATAAGATTGAAGAAGAGCTTGGTGTTTTACCAACAGGTTGGAAAACATTTGATGACCTTATGGGTGGTGGTCTTGGTTGGGGTCAACTTAATTATGTAGTTGCTCCTGCTAATATGGGTAAATCACTAGTTTGTCAAAATATGGCATTACAATGGTCTCAACAAGGTTACAACGTTCTTTATTTTACCCTTGAAATGGATAAAGAGTTGGTTGGAAAACGTATTGCTTCTATGACAACTGCTATTAGATATAGAGATATTAGAGGTAATATTCAAGGAGTTTCTGATAAGATTAAAGCCTTATCAATGAATAAAAAACCAGGTGTATTACAACTTATTGATTTACCAATTGGTTGTACAAGTGATGATGTAGAAGGTTTTATACAAACATATGAAATCGCTACAAACATTTGTCCTGAAATTATTGTCATTGACTATGCAGGTATTATGAAACCTGCTGATCGAAGAATTGACCCAAACCGTATTGACTTGTGTGATGCAAGCATTTCGTTGGATTTGAGAAACATTGCTCGTGAAAGAACACACAATGGTAAGAAAACAATGATTCTTACAGCTTCTCAGATTACAAAAGATTCAATGGGTGAAATGGAGTTCAATCTCTCTAATGTAAATGGTGGTACTACTAAAACCCACAATGCTGATAACATCTTTACTGTAGCTACTAATGATGCTATGAGACAGAGAGGAGAGTATGAATTCAAGATATTAAAAGCTCGAAATGCTGGTTGCAAGGATAAAAAGTTCCGAATGAGATACAATGTCGATACACTTTTGATTTCAGATATGGAAGAAGTGATGGTCGAAAACCCCGTATTTGATAACAATCAAAATGTCGCAAAATCTATCATGACATTACAAAGTTTGGGTCTCAAAAAATAAATAGAAGTGTGGTTATTTACAACTCTACTTGTTAGCCACTTAAACAAATAACTAAAGGAGTAACTATGGATATTAAAACATATACAAATACTATTAGAGACTATGATAGACAAATAGCTGAAATAACAGCTGCAAAAAATAGTTTCATACAAGACAATTATACGACAGTTTATAATCAATGGTTGGCTGAAATACAAGAAAAGAAGCAAGCTTTCTTAAAATTGCTTCCATTTATCTTGAAAAATAAAGAACATTTTCTAAACACTACAATAACATATACAGTTAATGCATTTAGAATATATCTATATCTTGGTAAACCATTAGGAACTGGTGGTATTAGTCATAACTGCATAACTCTCAAGAATCTTTTAAAACTTTGGGACATGGGTTTTACTTATAATGGTCTTCCAATCGTTGAATTAAAACGTTTTGAAGGGATTAATGACATCACATATATTGAAAATGGTGAATATAAATCTGTTAAAAACGTTTCAATACCAGACAACGTTCTTAAAAGATTGAGAGAATGGTCTTATAAAGCAGAAATTACTGATGAGACTGGCACAGATTTTACAAAAATAAAAAGTGAGGTTTAATCCTCACTTTTTGGTTCTTTGTATTTGAAGGAATATCCGTGTCCATTCTTTTTTAATCCAGAGTATCCTGAATAATTAGTCAATGGAACACTTGCATCAACATCTTCTAAATCATCATCACGATTGAAAACGAATTGCATATCTTCTTTACCATAATCATCATTATCTAATGTAACATACATAGAACCTTTACCTTCACCTCTTGGCTTGAAAATAATGGAGTACTGACCATACTTTTTACCAAGTTTCATGGCATCTTCTTTTGAAATATTTGGAACAATAAATGACTGCTCACTTGTTGTTTTATCATTTTCATGCCAAGAACCATAAGTCTTAATAAAAGATAAGCCTAAATCTTTGATGTCTTGTTTTAATTGCTCTGTTTTCTTATTATTTTCAGCCTTTTGAGCTTGTTTCTTTGTTCTTTTATATTTGGCAATCTTTGGTGTTTCACCCTCAACTGGTTCATATAAAGGATTATTTCGTTCAGCTGAAATATGAGCAAATTGTGCATCTGGTTCAAGTGTATGATGTTTTAATCTAGCTGGTTTTGTTTCCATTAATTCTTCATCATCTTCACCATCCCAATAATCTGAAGGAGTTTCATCAGCCATTTCTTGACATTCATATGACCAATCCTCTCCTAATGAATCACAATCTATAATAAGGTCTCTCCACTCATAATATGATACATCCATATATGGTTTATCTAAAAGATAGTTGCCATCATAAACAATTTCTTCAGCCCAACTATCACAGCAACTTTTTAATTTACCGTAAAATTGTTCTAAATCATTGTTTGCAACGATATCTCGATATGTATCATAAAAAGAACCTTTCGAACATATTTCAAACAATGCTCCTGATAATTCTTTAGCTTTTTGTTCTGATTTAGCATCAACTTCTTCATTTATTTGAATACCAGCAAGTTTTAATGTTTCATTGATTTTCTTTTCCAACTCGCTATCTAATTGTTCTTCTTCACCATCCCAATAATCCTCTTTATTAGTATCATCTTCAGGATCAGATTCTTCTTCATCATCATCTTCATCATCAGACCATTTTCTATCAACACTCCAAGAATAATCATAAATTGGACCTTGAGACCTATCATTTATTTCATCTTTTACGGCATCTTCAATGTTTATTTCATCTTCATCAGTTTCATCAAAATCTAATTGAAAATAATCAGTAGTAGGTAAATCATAAGTAATATCATCTACATCAATTTTATAATGCCAACCTTCATTCAATTGGTCTTCTTCACCATCCCAATAATCTTCGTCTTCATCATTAGAGAACTTTTTGAAGTCACGCATTAATATATTACCAGTATATTCTCCTTTACTAACATCATTCTCTTCATTCTTGAGAATATATATAGGCAATGGTTTTTCTTCATTGTTGATTAAACATGTATGCATTTCAATATCAACAACTTTATATAATCTATTATTATATTTGTTAATCCAAGTATCTCCGACTTTAGATACTGGGTTAATAGCATATTCAATATCTGATGGTAACTCTTCATTTTTGGCAGACTCTTTAACCATCTTTTTACCATTAAACTTATTCCAAGCTTTACCATAAAGATATTTTTTGTATTCTTTACCATATTCTTGCTCGAAACGTTCTTTATTATCTTCAATCCATTTCTCAATATTAGCATCAGGTGGAGCTACTTCATCCAAAGGTTGTACAGGAGCTGTTTTTCTACGACCCTTTGTTACGAAATAGATTTCGTGTTGAGGGTTCTTTCTTCTTTTAAGTAAACCTCTTGTAACCAAGCTATTTGCAATTCTTTGATCATATTCACTTAAATCATTTTTCATTAATTTACCAGCTTCTTTAGCTTGAGTATAAATCTTCTTTTCATCGGTATTTAATGAATATAAAACACCATTGATTGAAATATTCTGAAATGTTTCATTAATTATACTATTAAATTTCATCTTATATCTCCGAAAGTTTAACTTGGTTATAATCTGCTATTGTTACTTTACCTGTGGCAGGGTCTTTAACAACATATTTTTTATTGTTTTCATCGTGGTCATCAATACCTACAAACTCTTGATTCTTTTTAATATTTTGTTGGTTTTCATCTGAAACAATATTAATCTTAGAGTTTGGGTTAAGGTTTAATTCATTATCCAATTCAATCTGTTGTTTTTTCTTTTCTTCTGGAGTTATAACAGTTGTTGTATCAGTTTGACCTAAATCATCATTATTTTCTTCTTCTAATAATATATTCAAATCATATGAATTAAATCCTTCTAAAACATCTATATCTAAGCAGTTGTTGTAAATATCATCAACGGTTTCAAGAATAACATTCTTATCCAATGTTTTGGCAATACCGTTATCAATATAAAGATAACCTTTGCCTTCATTTATTTTATAAGAAACTTTTTTACCATTTATCTCTAATGATGCAGGTAAATCATTTTGGATAGCTTCTTTGAAAAGACTTACATCAACAGTTTCAGGTTTTCTTTTTTTAGTTTTTTTCTGACCAACTGGTTGTGATACTGTTGCAACAGATGCAGCACAAGTTGCTCCTGCTGAACAAGTTTCTTTAATAGGTAATCCTTCTACACCATTTTTAGTTCTCTTTGGATATTTTTGTCCTTCAACTTCATACCAAGAATGATCAAAAACTGTATCTTCATCTAATTGGTCATCAGCAGCTCTATCAACTATTTGATATTCATAATCAATAACTTTGATGCTACCATTATATGATTCACCCATATCTTCTAATATTGCTTCTTTAATTTCTTCATCTAAACTTGTATTAGCATCGTGATGGATTTTCAAAACTTTTTTATCATGAAGATTATATTCACCTTCAAAATAGTCATCAACAACAATGTCATAAGCAACAACTGTATAATTTCCAGATGGCAATGTTTGTTCTTCATCTAATTCTTCTTCGCCATCCCAATAATTATCTTCAGTATCATATTCAAAGTATAAATTAAAGCGTGAAGCAGGTATAGCCCATTCATCTTCTGTTGTATAATCAAGGGTTCCAATATAATACTTTGGTTCAAGATGTTTTGAGTTTGAATCGGGTTCCACTATATCATTAATTCTAAAACCACTGCTTATACTAGCAAATGGGTTATCTTGTTCTTTACCATCAACCATTACTTTTGGTCTTGGTATGAATCTATCACCAACTCTGTATTCTACTTTTTGTACATCATTGATTTCTTCATCTAATTGTTCTTCTTCACCATCATCATAATCATCAGGAAGTATATTATCAATATCTAATCCAAACATATCTTTTAATTCAAATGGTGTGGCAATATATATTTTTTCATCACCATCTTGGCGCATTTTGATAATATTTTCGTATCCGTCAGACGAAACATCAACTATTTCCCATGTTGTATCGTCTTCTTTATCTTTTAATCTTTTTCCAATTAAAGAATTTCTATAATCATTGACATTAATATCACTTCTATTATTCTCTTTAGATGATTTAGCCAAACCTTCATCTAATTCTTCACCATCCCAATAATCTTCGTCTTCATTATATGGAACACAAAACTTATCTAAATCAGACTCTAATTTAGTGTAAATCATTTTTGCTGATTCATCATCTTTAAAATGATAGGGTTTAGAAATCTCATAATAGTATTCTCGCATATTATCATCAAAGTTTACAGAATCAATTGTGTAAATATCACCTGTGTTAATGTTTTTTATTTCATCACCTTTGCGATAATGAGCTTTATGAACTGTTTCATCTAAAGCAACGCTTTCATTTAGCTTTTTAAAATGTGACTTCAATGTTGCTTTACTAACAGGATAAACTTTATTAGTATAACCATCTTTCAAATCATAAAACGAACCTCTTTGATTTGAAATGGTATATGTATAACCATTTGATTTATAAATGACTTTATCACCAACTTTATACTCGGAGTCAACTGATTCCTTAATTACTGACTCCCCTAACAATGTATTGAAATAATCAGATATTTTACCAATCAAAGTGTTTATTGTTTGAAGATTCTCAATATTATTTTCTCTTGAATCTGATTTAATATCATTTTGATGGCTTGCCAATGCTGTAATAGCAGATGTTACTTCAGCAGAGTTTGGTTTTCTCAATATTGGAGCATCAATAGCAGTTGGAGAAAGTTTCATTGGTTGAACAATTGGAGCAACACAATTATCTATACAATCACATTGTGGTTCACAACAACAATCATCATTACAATCACAACAAGGTTCAGCACAACAATTATCCTCACAAGGTATTACATCACCTTCTTTATTGACTGTAATATTGATAACAGTTGGTTTAATGCCATCTAACAAACCGTCAAAAGTATCTTCTCCACAAGCATTTGCTACAACTTGTGTAGGTAAACAACTTTCTTCCAATTGTGGTTTAGAACCCATCAATGAATTCATTTTTGTTTCCAATGATGATTTTACCGAAGCTAATTCATTTGCTTCATTCATGTTTTTAACTTTAGCCATTAAGTTATTAATTCTATCAGAAATACTTTTAAGAACATTGATGTCATTAACACTGTCAATAGCTGTATTTAATTCATCTATTGTTTCCTGATATTTGTTATATGATTCTTCAATCATTTGACGATGAATATCTTCTGATGTAAAATGTTGAGCATTTTTATTTTCAAATATTTGTTTACCATCACTATCCAATTTAACAAACATTATTTGACCATCATCTGTTTTAAATTCTAAGTTCCAAGTATCAACATTTATATTAGGATATGCTCTGGCAATAATTTTTCTAGCATTATAAGCATAACCTTTATCAGCTGCTGTAATATAGCAAACCATGCCCAACTTTTGTGTTGGTTGAAAACCAAATCTAACCTTACCATTCATATAATCTTGAAAGGTCATTTTGTGTTCTTCACCTTTTCCCAATTCTTTAATTTCTTTTGTATTAATATCAAGAATACCTGCTGTTCTATCCAATATTGAATATCCATCAGCAGCTTCTGTAACTTCTTCTTTTTCAGTTTCTTCTTTCTTTACAGAATTACAAAAGATTTCGATTTCATTCTTTAATGCGTAAATTACTTGTGCTAAATTTTTACCATCAACTACCAAATCTGTATTAAATTTTAATGAGGATTGATTTACAGATGATTGTTGAACCATGCCAATAAATGTTTTAGCAGCATTTACACCAGCTTTTTGAGAAATAATATTATAAATTCCTTCTAAACATTGTTGTTGATTAGCTGACATTTTAGCAGCAACTAATTCAACCAATTGATTTAACTCCATAATTTGATTTAAGTTTAAACCAGAAGCTTCTTTTAAAACTCTTTTCTTAACTGCTTTTGCAAATTGTTCCTGACAAACTTCATAGTTTCCATCAGCTGAACCAGCCATTAATTCAAGTATTTTTGTTCTAGCTTTTTCTCTAGTTAATGACTCAACAATATAATCAATATTTGACATTTCATTGTAAGATAAATCAAGCTTGTCAAATAACTTCGATAATTCATAGTCATTTGTAACATTAAAAACTTCATAAATGTTTGACATTATTATTCCTCATTAAACTCTTATAGAAGTATTTATTCTTTAGACTAAAAGAAAAGAGAGGATTTAAGAACCCTCTCTTTAGATTGATGTACTTTCCATTAAGATTAGAACAATACTTCTTTAACTTCAACGTTAGCTTTTGTAAGACCATAAGCAACGTCAGCTGGTGTTTTAAGACCATCGAATAAAGCAACGATTTTATCTTTAGCTTCATCGATTAAATCTTTTTTAGAAACTTGTTCTACACCACCATCTTTCAAGCCTTTACCATAAACATTAGCTTGTTCTAATGTGAATTCAAGAACATTTTCTTCAGCTTTAGTGATGATTGGTTGACCACCATATGTTCTTAAAACTTCCAAAGCTCTCAAGAAAGCAGCTTGAGAAGCAGCTTCTTTAGCGATTTCTTCTTTAGAATCATCAGCAGCAGCATATGTGAAATCAATGCCGTCACCGAATGTTAATTTGTAGTATTGTACGCATCCGTTAAGAGCTGTAAAGCCATCTTTCAAACGGAAAGTTTTTCCAAAACCATAATCCATATTATTTCTCCTAAATTAAATTAATGATACAACAATTTGTATCTGATAGTATTTATTCAAGAATGACGAAAAAATAATTTTATCATAAATACTATTATAAAAAACGTTTTTTACAAAGGATTAAATACAATGAGAGTTATATTGGAAACAATCACTGGTCGTAAAGGTATTAAAAACTTTTCTTCATTAGAAGAATATGTTGACTTTATGACAAAAAATGGTGATAAGATTAAAAATATTGTTGAATCTGATTTACCTTATGATGATAAACCAGTAAATGTTGCTAAACCATCACAATCAAATGGTTGGGAACAAGTTAATAAAACAACATTTGGAGATGTTGTTAAAAAAGCTGAAAAAGGTGATTGTATATTACCTCATAAAGCATCTTCTGTATTCAAAGATGAAGCAAAGTTTGAACCTTCAAAAGCTTCTGAAAAAGCTGATTCTAACGATTCTAATGTTCCAGAGTTTAAATATGAAGAGACAAAATCTGAAGAGCCAAAGGAAGAAAAAGTAGAAGCTCCTAAAGCTGAAGAAAAAGATGAACCTAAAACAGAAAAAGTAGAGTCTCCTAAAACAGAAAAAACTAAAGAAGCTCCTAAAGCTGAATCTAAACCAGAAGAAAAGAAAGAAGAATCAGAAGAAGATAAAGAAATTAAAGAATCTTTGAGAATTGCTGGTGTTGAACTTGATGAAGGTATTTCATCTTGGAAAGATAAATTTAAATCAATTGTTAGTAAAGTTTTAAATAAAAAAGAAATGCCAGTGGAAAAACAATTTTTAAAAATTATTGATAGCGCAAGATGGACAGATAGCATGCCTTCAAACGCATCGCCAGAATCACTTCTTTTTCTTGCTGCTATGGTATCTGATTTAAAAGACAATGGTAGATTAAACGATTTTATTAATAATAACTATGATAAGTGTATATCTTTAATTAATAAATTATATACAAAGAAAATAGGTGATTATGATTTAGATAATGATGAGGATGTTAATTCATTTTTAGATGAGGGTTTCAAAGATAAATTTAAAAAAGCTGTAGCTACTGGTGCAATGGCTGCTTCATTAGCTTCTGGTAGTGCTCATGCGATGGAAGACCCATACTATGATGGTGC
>Ga0247610_10001027_pt1 | contig 35840 bp, 34 predicted proteins | sample 174DNAGHGhighgp2_FD_193483 | JGI IMG/M metagenome (GOLD analysis project Ga0247610, IMG submission 193483) | Sheep rumen microbial communities from Palmerston North, Manawatu-Wanganui, New Zealand - 1742 DNA GHGhigh gp2 | ecosystem: Host-associated > Mammals > Digestive system > Stomach > Rumen...
GTTCTAATGAAAGGCCCCTACTTTCATCAAAAATCAATACCAGTCTCATTATTGTGATAAGAGTAGAATAGTTTTCTGTTAACTGTTTCATCTGAACAGTTCTTTTTAAATCTGTATCATCCTTAATTTCAGCTGCCTTCCTGCCTGTTTTCAACCCGATGATTGCGGCCACAGCATACAAATCAACCAGTCTCTTAAAAAAGGACTCCTGTGTTTTATTAAGAACCCACATTTTCTCTACATACTCTCTGTGTTTCCCATAAAAGAACATTTCATCTACTTTAAAGTATTCGTATACTCTCTTATCTTCTGATCTTTTCATAACTAACTCACCTCTCATCATTCGGTACTATAGATGAACTATTAGATTTTTCTTCTTTAGATACCCTATAGCATGCACCTGGTAAAGTATATTTATCTAATCCAGAAGCTTCCCAATCCTTATCTAAAATGAAAATAATAACTTGTTCAGCAAACATCGGTAGTCGTTTTGCAATCAGCTCTGTATTATCATTACTAAGTGCTGAAAATGCACCATCTAAAACTAAAGGTAATCCAAGCACCATATTATCCTTTTGAGCTACATCATCTTCTTCACTTCTAAGACGTTTTGCTAACTCAAGTATACTTACAATAAATACGAAATTTATTGCAATAGTTTCACCATTAGAAAGATGTGTTTCTTCATAATTCATTAACTCGCCTAACTGATGGTAATATACGTGTACCTTATAGTCCTGTTCCAATTTTGCATATTTCTCACGATCATTAAACATCAACGTGAAATTTCTTCCGATAATCTCATTGAGTTCTTTAACAACTACTTCCTGTTTTCCAGAAGCATATCTATCAGCCATGTTATAAATGTATTCAGCATATTTAATCGCTCTATAAACAGACTCATTTTCTTTATTCTCTCTGGTTAATGCTTCTAATTGGACATTTTTGCTCTCAATACTTTCACCAGTAGCTTTCAATCGATACTCAAGTCTTGTGATTTCTTGATTAATATCCCTCATTCTCTTGTCTGCTGATTTGTTCTTTTCTCGAACAATACCTAGATTGGTTTTTTTGTCAATTCTTTTCTCTATTTCATATTTTTCAGAGTTCAGCTTTTCAATATCTATATCAGTTGTTGTAAATCCTTCAGCTTTTTCTTTGACATACTCAAGTGTGGCTTGATTAGCATTCTCCCAATCCTGTAAAGTATCCATTAGTTTCCCCGCTGCTCCACCTAACATTTCTGGAGGAACTAATTTTTTCAATTTTACAAGGCTATTATAAGCATCTGAATCTTCTTCTAACTTTGTACCACACAGACATTCACCCTGATCTAGAAGATAGTCTATTGTATCGATTGTAACTCCAGGAATGTCCTTTCCTTCTAAGTCTATCGTACTCATTAGCTCTTTGAATTCAGGAAGCATAGTACTAGCATAAAATCTTGCTGATTCAGAAAGCTCTCGAACTAAATCTGCATAATAGCTTTCCTTGTATCTTTCATATGTATTAATATCGCGTTCAATGTCTCTTAAACGTTGTTGATCTTCTTCGACACGTCTGTTATCATTAAGAATTTTCTTAGTCTCCTCATATACTGCTTCTTCGGTAGCATAACTAGACTTAAGAGCATCTATCTGATTAAGAAAGCTATTTTTATTCTCCTCTAATGACTGGATCTCTTTCTGAAGGCGTTCTGCTTCTCCCGATACTCCCTTTATCTTTCTATTGAGTAACGATAATGCGGTCGCACCTCCTCTGCCTTCTTTTATATGCTTCTTCATTTCTAACAGACTTCTAACACCAAGTATTGTTTCTACAGAGTTCTTTATCTCTTCTGTTTTAGTCTTTAAATCATTCCATCTTTCACCATCAAAGAAGAAATAGTTGGATAGTTTAGGTGGAAACATATTATCAATAGTTTCCTGCACACACCCTGCTTTATATGCCTTTTCCTTATTTCCTCCAGCATTATTAATGATCGAGCTCCATACACCTCTATCGTCCTTGATTTGCATGGTCAACTGAACTTCACCGACCATTCTAATATCTAGATTGTTTGGATTATCACTTTTTCTAGAAAAGTTTGCCCGTCTGTTGAATTTCCACTCTCGCTCATCATCACATACAACAATCTCCACATACACGTCACGATAAGAAGATGTGCTCATTTCGGTTATAACTTCATTGTTAAGTAATACCATATCTTTCTGCTTAGAATAGTTGGTATCGTTGAGCTTTTCATATAATCCCCATCTAAACGCTTGCGCTAACGTAGTTTTTCCAAAAGTATTATTACCAAGAACAACTGTTACATTTTTCTCATCATCAGTCGAAAAAAGCAATGTGTTATCACCTTTATATCTCATGAAATTGTGTAAAGTTATACTCTTAAACTTCATTGCCACTTACCTCCTGATTTCTCCAAAAGATACTTTGCTATAGATGTTGCCATTTTTTTATCGTCGTTCTTTTGAGTTCTAACATTCTTGACTTCAAATCTTCGAATTTCTTCAAACATTCTTTTTGCCATATCCTGATTAATATCATAGTTCTCGTTAGCCATAATAATCCTCCATCTTTTTCATTTCTTCATCTACATCAACATACATATCATATGATTTCATTATTTCTAGAGATAAACTGTCCGCATCACCTGGATTATCAGAAAGCGTTGAGAACTCCTGCATTCTAGATAATTCACCAAGGATGATAGTTTTATCTGTTTCATAGTACATTTGATTTATTGTTCCAAGTTCTCTTGGTAACGTAATAAAATCATATATTACCGCTTTATCCTTTCCTTCACTCGTTCTTAATAGTCTTCCTCGTCTTTGTACAAATTCTTTTGGATTCTTAGAACTACTCAGAATAAATGCCGTCTTTATTCCAGGGATGTTTACACCTTCATCTAAACACTTTATAGCTGTAATAGCCTGATACATACCCTGCTTAAAATATGTTTTTATATTACATCTTTCACTTAGGCTCTCTTCGGCAGTGAATTTTGTTACCGACATACCCATCTGTGATTTTAATAAATCGGTTATAACATTTATTTGTCGATCACTTTCATGAGCTTCTTCATCTTCTACAGCAGTTGCACCACAATATATAAGTATATTGTTTTCATCCTTGTATTTTTCAATCAAACTCATTAATAGGGATATTTTATTAATTGCTCCTGCTAGTAGACGCGTTCGCTTATATACTATACTTTTTCCTGCTTCCGAAATCGTAAGTTTTCCATCTTTCTCAACCAGAAATCTCTTTAGCTTTCTAGATAAATCTTCGTATTCATCGCATTCTTCATCTGTCAAAAAAACGGGTATGGGATAATACTCATAATGAACTAAATATCCATCTCTAATAGCTTCCTCCAAACCATAGCTTATGACTTTTTCGCCAAAATAGTTCTGTAAGAAAGATGATCCTTTCTTATCCATATGTCGCTTAATAGTAGCTGAAAGCCCAATTCTATATTTTATATTCTCTGGTGCTACCGAAGAATACATTTCAGAACCCCAGTTGTGCGCTTCATCAACGATTATTAATACATCCTCATCATCATTAAATCTAGTAATGTATTGTTGTATCTTATCTTTCGAAAATGTAGCATTCGTAGTTATACATATAAATGGTGTTTTATTCTTCCTATAGCTTTTATATGCTAAGAGAAGATTCTTTTCCCAACCCTTACTTGCTTTTGAGTGAGCAATTATCGGATGCGGGCCCCAGTTTATTACATCTTCTTCCCACTGACTTACAAGATGTATATATGGACACACTATAAATACCGCTAGTTTATCCTCTAAACTTTGTCCTAGGTCACACATACAAGCCAATGCCGTGAATGTTTTACCCGAACCAGTGCACATGTCAAATATGCCTCTATATCCGTTTTCTTTCCAATTATTTAGCGCATCCTTCTGGTAAGAATGAAGTTTTACGCTATCTGGTACCGAGAATGCACTCTTAGGTTTAACAAAATCAGAAACATTGAATTGTCTTTTGTCGAGTGTATAGTCTATCTCTCCGGTCCTAAACTCAAGCAACCTGGTAACCACTAGCTTTGGGAAATCAACAACAATTAACCTGTCCGTCCTATTTGACCACATTTCATCAAAATCAGTATCAATAGTAATTGCTGCTTCTTTCTGACTGTTATCCTTCCAACTGCAAAACATGAAAACTGATTCAAAATTGTTTGTAAAACCATTCGCGGTTTCGTTCATAGACCCGCCATATGCAATTATATTTTCATCTGTATCTATAAAAACTGCAGTCTTTTCATGGTAAATGCTCATTCCAGAATCAGATTTTACAAATGCTACCTTGAGATCGATAATACCTAGAGCTATGAGATTTGCCAAAAGATTTAATCGATCTTTTTCAAAGTCATTGATATCTCTTTCTAGCTCACGTAGCATTGCTGTTTCAAGTATTTCTTCTCTCTTCTCGTATCCACGATTTATTGCCTCGATTTCTTCCTTATCCAACAAAGGAGAGCAGACGATCTGTATCTTTCCTCCATTTCGAATAAAATCACATAATCCAACTGTAATCTCAGCTAGAGAACTAGCACTAAAAAAGCCTGTCCCCCTTTTATATCTAACAGCTCTTCTTAGCACGGGAATCAAGAATTCTCTTGGTATATCATGTTCACTGGTCCTATATCTTATTGGTATATCCAAATCAGTAAAATTCATATTATATCCTTTATACCAAAACCTCGTTCAATGCTTCAGCCAATCTATCTATGTCTGCATAATCATTATTTATTCCAAGGCTTACTCTAACTGTTCCATTGAAGGTACAATCGCCTAGAAACTCATGTATATATGGAGCACAATGATAACCAGTTCTTACTGCAATATCAAATTCTTCATCTAGAATAATGCCTACATCCTCAGAATTCATATTATTTATTGTGAATGATACAATTCCTATGTGCTTATCTGGATTAGTTGGAACAAATAGCTTTAGGCCCTTTACCGATTCTAATTTATTGACCAAATATCTTGTTAGTAATTTTTCACGTTCATAGATCTCTTTTTGATTTAAGGATTGCAATGCAGCATATAAACCAGAAATAGCTACGATATTCATGCTCGCAGATTCATATTTGCTTTCATTACCCTCTGGCATATTAAGATTCAAAGAATCACTTCCAGTACCTCCAACAATGCTTACACCTAATATGATATTACCAACATTCACAAATCCTCCTATCCCAAATGGGCCATATAAAGATTTATGACCTGCAAACGCTATAATATCTGCTTTCATCTGTTTCGAATCAATTTCTACAAGTCCAAGTGATTGAGCCGAATCTAAAACTGTGATAGCATCATATTTTTTTGCCTCTTCAAATAACTCTATAACCGGTAAAATATAACCTGTTACATTACTTACATGTGTACAAAAAACAGCTCTAGGTTTATTTCTAGAAAACTCATATTTGGTCTTTTCTATATCAATTTCATAAGTATCTGTATCAATAGGCAATAAATAAACTTTTATTCCCTGTTTTTGTTCTGCTAGGTGTAACGTTCTTGCTACTGCATTATGATCGTACGGTGATACATATACACAGTCTCCTTTGTTCCATTCAATGCCGTTAATAATCTCATTTAAAGCTATAGTTATTGAAGGTGTAAAAACTACCGCTGCTGAACTATCAGCATGTATTAGCTTTCGGATCATATTTTTTGTATCAAAAATAAGCTTGCTAGCTTCTCGAGCAAGCCTGTAGGCTCCTCTTCCAGCATTAATAGCGGCATTTCTATTAGTATCATCCATAGTCTTATAGACTGTTTCCGGCTTAGGGAATGTAGTGGCTGCATTGTCTAAATAAATCATTTTTCACCCAATAATCTTTTCAATCATTTCTAATAATATACCGACACGGTCATTTACACTTAAGTCTTCGAACTCTTCTAAAGTATCCTCGAGAATATTTCTCAATACTGATCCTGTCCCTTCATCGACTGGCTCATAGTATCTTTCAACTTGTCCTGCTTTTCCAGTGAACGAAAGTTTTAATTGTGATTGTTTATTATCCTGCTGGATACTCTCTATTTCAGATTTGATCTCGCTTAATCTTCTCTCAAAATCTTCAAGTGATCCATCTGACCAATTATCAATATAAACATCCGTAACTGCTTTAACTATCTTTTTAGTTACTGCAGAATCATCAAATACATCAAGTTTCTCAATACAAGACATAAGGTTAGTGATTCTTCCACTGTGGAGTCCTTGTTTTGAAAGTCCACTTTGACAGTCATACCATTCTTTCATTAAATGATAGATGTCTGTTTTTTTCTTTCCGCCATATACCTTATAAATGGTTTCCCCAGCAATTCCTATCGCCCGCTCATAATATTCGTCAAATAGTGCTTTGCATTTCTTTATTGTTCTAAACGTATCAGCAAAGTCCTTGCTACCAAATTCTTCAGGAAGATTAACGAAAACTATCTCATAAGAATTATACTCAATTTTCTGGAGCATCTTTCTTATGGTCTTCATATGAGAAATCTGATCTTTATCTACAATTGTTTCGATTTCAGCTAGATTTCTAGCTATCTGTGGTAAAGATCTAAACCAACGTTGCATGCATATTACGATATTCTTTATTCGATTATCTGTAATATTTCTAGCATCATTAACACCGAATAAATCATTTATCGATTTAATGTATTCTTCTCTTTCCTTGCTTTCTTTGGGGACAAACAGTGAATGATCTTCACATTTCTCACATACATTAACTATAATTTCTGATGTAAGTTGAACCTCTCCATCAGTATAATAAACTACTAGATCTTCATTTCTTTGTGACAATTTATATGCAAGATAAATAGGAATAACTCCCATTCTCATTCCAAAAGGAGCTGCTGTGAGTTTATCGACAATGCTCTTGAATGAAATCCTTTGATCACAACACGAATCAATGTATTCATCTATACATTTCAATATCTCATCTAAATTTTTCTCAGTTTTGCCTGCTACTATACCAGTCTTAACGAATAAAGATCTATATACGGTAGCTTCTTGATTTGTCCCTATATAGTATTCCTCTTCAACTTTTCCCTTTCGAGACATTATTTCTGAGATAATATTCACCCTTGTTTTACGTGTTTGTACAGAGCTGATAAACGAGCGATTCATAATCTCGTTATTTATTTCCGGAGTTTTAAAGTATAACCTCTCGCAGCATTCATTTACTGCTACTTCAACTTCATAAGGTTTATAGAGTTTTGATTTGCTTCCATCATAAGACATGACTGTACAATCATTATCATCTAGGTATATAGAAGTTAATTCCTTTTCTACAAGTGCCTCAATATCATCCTCTAATAAAGGAATCTCTTTCTTAGTCACCTCATTATTGGTAATAAAGTACTGGTCATTTTTGATTCCTTGAATTATCTCATATTCTTTAAGTTGATCATGTACTCCGATTTTCTTCTTAGGTGCAATGACTACTAATCTTTCACATGCCAGACTTTTGAAATGCTTCTTAACCTCTGTTTGTCTTGTTGTCGAAAAACTATACAAGCATAAAACTTTTCCGTCAGAATGATCCTTTTTGTCAAATAAAACGTCAGGCTCGTTAATACTAAGAAAGACATCAACGTCCATATATTCAAACTTAAAGTATCTAGTCATTTTATGGATATTGTTGTATTTACGAGGAACGACAAAATGCCTATCCGAAATCTTTTCAAGAGCGCCACAATAATCTATGTTCTCACCTTTTATTTCCTTTTGTCTCTTTATCTCGGATCTAAGCTCGGTACCTGCTTTAGTTTTAAAAACATAAGCTCCAGTTGAAGCTTTCACATAAATTATCTTTTTTTGTTTCAGACTCTCAAAAGCATCAGCATCTATTATTCTAGTTGCCAATTCAATATAGTTATCAGTAGATATCACTTCTTCAGGTTTGTTGACAATCTGTATGATTGCCATAGTTTTAATAATTCTTTTCTCATCATCTGTATCACATTTACTTAACGCTGTTTCGGCGCTTAACCACGTATTATGCACCAATTCATTAGTAACATCTTTCTTAAATAACCCTCTAAAGTAGTCATATATAAGATCAGCACCAACTCCCCAGTCCATAGTTTCATTGTGTTCGTCAACGTACCTTGCTAGACTATATGGTTCATCATTAGAAATAAATGTGAAAAGTGTTCTTTCATTCTGAGCGACCTTCTCACTTATATTTAGCAATAAATATGTAGCCAAAGGATTTATCGGGAAACAGCCTTTAAGCAAAATATCATCAAAATCTTTCTTTTCAAACTGACCGCTAAATACCGGAAGTCTATAATACTTGTCTAGTGCTTCTTTATTGATAAGTTCGCTTATTCTTTTATTATTCTTGAATTCATCATCGTTCTTTATGATTGCATGTCTTACCAACTCATAATTATTCTTTGATGATGTAACAAAGTACTTTTCAATTATTCTTCCTTCAATTCCTGTAAAAGCATTTATTATCTCTGTTGAAAGATATTTTCCATACTCCTTAATGCTCTTATGAGCAACCATGGTAATAAAGACCTTCGCATTTGACGATTCTGTTGCCAGTTCGCAAATATCCTGCAAAAGCTTCATATTATTTCCTATACTATTGCCATTCAATCCTTCGATAAACTTACTGAACTCATCAAATACAATATATATTCCAGAAAAATCTGTTTCCTCTACTAATCTTTCACTAATCCCTTTATATAATGGCAACACCTCAGAAACAGCTAATGGATTAAACGTACTTCCAGCTGTTACCTTAGGGTATATATCAACAAATAAATCAAGCGCATCTCTTGAGCACAATTTCAGCTCAGATTTCATAATCTGAGGATCAGAGTTATTACTTCTTAATTCTTTTACAAATTGATTATATGTATCCTTATAGTTCTTTTCCCAATCCTGAATTCTATCTATAGCAATCGTATAATATGTATCTGGTGCAAGCTCTGAAAGACCTGCTCTTTTCAACGCATCGTTAAGAGCAGTTAAAAATGACTGATTCAAATCACCCTTTGTGTCGTTTACAATAACAGGTAATAGTCTTTTTTGCTTCCATAAAAGATTTATATGTTCTGCTACAGTATCATCATCTTCTATGGCTGAAATCTTCTTAACTAATTCTTTTATAACCATGCTATTTTCTTTGGTTCTTTCAAGTGAAAGTATTCCCAAAAGAACAAGTAACAGATGAGACTTGCCTTTTCCGTAAGGTCCAATAAGCAGCGATGCCTGTTCCTTACAATTTATTACCGATTTTAAATAATCATCCAAAAATGTAACAGATGACTTTGTTGGAATGTAACTAAGTATTTTTTCCTGTTTGTTTAAACTTAAATAAAGATTGATTGCTGTCTTAAAACTACTGTTAAATTGAACCAAATCTTTTAATGTGCCTGTTTTCATCTCTAATCTTCCTATTTCCTCTTAGTGTAATAATCCTTAATAACACTAATTGGATCAAATTCCATTTTTCTATAAATAATATCAAGACCTGCTGTTCGATCTACCCTTATATAATCCATAGCTTCTAGCCTATCTAAAAGCTCATTCGATACAACACTTGATAACTGATATATATTTGCTATTCCACATTCACCTTGAATTGCTTGTTCTATAGATATATTATCTTTGTCTTGCATAAGAACAGCCAGCTCATACAACACAATCCACTCGCTCACTATTCTGTTATCGGGTGAAACTTTAGAATACAAACCATCCGAATTTCTTAGTAATCGTAACTGAACAAAAGGAGAAATACTATTGTCCTCTGGATCAACCGCATTTTTGTCTTTTCCATACATACTTATAAGAACATCCAGGTCATTCTTTACGGATTTTTCGGAGAATGATTGACCTATAGCATAGTTTGTTATCTCTCTGAGTAAAATACTTTCTATCTTATCCTTAGGTAATTCTTCTATATTGCACTTATTAAAAAACATATACCACGAGGTTGCTTCTTCTTTATTTTTTGCAATCTGTGAATGAAGCGTCCATATAGTGAATACATCCTCAAAGTACGGATCATACTCTTCAATTATCTCTGCCAATTCAGTTAAAGTTGCTCCTTTACCAGAAGATTCCTTAATTAAATTGAATGCCTTTAACCAATATCTAAGAGATTTAACCATATTGCTTCCAATTCCGAAAACATCTGGTCCATCCTTACCTTGAAATACTAATGGATCGGCTTTTACTGCACTTATTCCTTTATTTAACCAACCTTCTCTTAATGGAAATTTTTCATGACCTTGAAGTCGGATCTTAACTTTATTGGATAGCATATTACCCTCTCTTTATTCCTAGAACCTTTCTCATATAACAACCAGCATTGAAATGACCGACACATTCGCAACATCGTTTGCATTTATCATCATCAATCAAATATATGATCTTCCCTGTTCCATCATCTTTTACACTGATAGCATCATGTTTGCATACGCTCTCGCATGCCTTACATCCCAAACACATCTGATATTTTGTCAGCTGACATTGAATCTTACCCTCAGCTGCTGACAAGTTTTTTGAGCCTGCTATATGAGTATCTTTTATTATTACTTTCAAGCGAGTACTTCCTAATCTTCCTTGAAGAACAAGTACAACTCTCTCAGATTTATTTAGAATATAAACTTCACCTAAACGTTTATTTCCAAGTTCTCTATTTACATATCCAAACGGCTTGAATAATTCATATAATTCATCAGTAATAGGTCTTTGTAATTCATAGTTGAACGCATTTTCATCTGTAGCACACGGTTCAAAAGCTACTATTGATGTTTGTGCTGCTTCAAGTCCATTACCTCCTTGACGTGCTTTCCATCCACCTTCATTAACGTAGTCTTCTGGGTCTGGTTTTCCTATCTTTTTTGCAAAATCAACCAATACTTGATGCCAATGTATGTATTGATCATACATATGCACTTTTGCTAGAAACTCTGACCATCCACCATTATTAGGACAACACCAACATCCAACTCTAGTCCAACCTAATCTGTAAGCATTATTAAAATCTATCCCCGTTGTTAAAATATATAACCATACATCATAATCTAGCCATTCGATAATCGGAGATACTACTTTTTGCTTTGTTATTTTGGGGCTATCACTTTCCCTATCATATTTGCTTCTACTCGCCGATTCACTGTGCCTTATACCTTGAAAACTTAATATGCTAGTTTTATCTTTAAAAGCAGAAGAAATTGTTTTTTGGATAGCTCCTGTCTTAAAAACTGTGCAGCACCATCTCATTACTCTACTAGGCGGACCAACCACATCACATAATTGTTCAAAGTTTTTCTCTCTATTTTTTGCAGTTAGTATTCTTACACCTTGAGATTCGGGATTCTGATTAAATCTCTTTTTATACTCGAGTGTATACGGGAATTCTAAAGTAGTGTCACCAAAAACATGAAGAATTTTGTTTGTTCCTAATGCAGTATTCACTAAGTGAGAAGTAACTGTAGAGTCTTTTCCTCCGCTAAAAGAAACCATCATGTCTTCTATCGCATATTTGTTTCTATATTGTTGAATATAGCTAACAGCTTCCTCAGTAATGTAGTTATATCTATCCTTATTTGCTTCAACAAACGTATCCTTTATTTGATCAAACCATTTATAATCTAAATTTTTAGAAGCATCATTATAAGAATCTTTAATAGTTTTTATTCTTTTTATTGGCCATTTATTAATGCTAGTAACCGGTACTTTGACTTTTTTACCATCAATAATATAACTGTTACTCCCATACCAAATGGATGCCTTTTGGAATTCAAATGGATTATCTGTAAGTATTAACGATATCAATATATTCTCTTCTGGAAATACCGGTCTTATATCCGTCGAGATATATCTACCCTTACTTCCACATATAGGACATTCCGTATTGTATATTGGCACATTACAATCATCACACCAGTATATGGTTGAAGACATTATTGTTTGACTTCCACATTTTGGATTTATGCATGTCAGTCCTTGCATTGGGATTTTACATTTAGGACATATTCTTTCTATCATTTAACGTTCAATTCCTTTGCATCGGTTTTCTCAAAACTCATAATATCTCCAACATCACACTTCAAGTAATCACAAATCCGTTTAAGAACATCCATGGAAACATTCTCGTTCTTTCCCATTTTTGCAAGAGTAGTTGGACTAAGACCGCATTTTTCCTGCAATTGACCTTTGTTCATATTCATGTCTATAAGTTTCTTCCATAGCTTGTTATAACTTACTTTCATAAACGCTCCTTTTAGTAGGAAATATCAATAATTCTACCCAGTCCATCATGCAAAACAGACTCGATAAAATTATACCATGCTATGAACTATATAGCCACAAATAATTACGCATATCTGTAGTTTTTTTACACCGTTGTGTCTCAAGTCTATTCTACTAGTTCCTTCTCTTTTATAACCTTGCAGATAGCCCCACCTCTAATAACCATTATAATCTTGGCTTTAGCCTTCTTTCCAATCTTGTCATAGAGTCTTCCGGCACTTAAGGTATCCTTATATACGGTTGAAGTGCTGTTTGCTACATAACCAACCTTAAGTCCGTCTATCTTAACCATGATTGCTTCAGAGTCATATTGATTGTCTGGCTCCTTGACGAGCTTTACTTTCATGCCCCTCTTCATGAATTCTGTTCCTAAATAGTGATTGCATCCTGTGAGTGTGAATAATGTCTTTGCCATAGTTTTTCTCCTTTTTTCGTTAAGCTGCTGATATCATCAAATCTGTGATACCGGGGTTATAATACGGTGATTGTTTATTGATCACTCGTTCATTTCTCATCTCTTTGTAAATATATTCCTTAATAGCTGTGCCGTGATTGTAGCCATGTACTAACTCAAGTCTGAATCCATCTCTGAATACTGCTATTGTGTTTTTTATCATTCTTATTGCGCTCTTTTTGCTTAAACCGTGGAGATCTAAGCATATTGTTGTGATATCGTCTTCCTCTGAAGAGCTGATCCTGCAAAGATCATCTCCACACATTAAAAATGTCATTTTCTCCATCATTTGCTCATATCCCATTTCGTTTCTCCTCTCTTAATCCATTACTCCATCTTCTTTACACTGATCATAATATGGACAGGTTACACAAAAGCTTTTGCAGTATCTGCCATTTCCTTTCACACACTTCTTTAACCAAAATAAAAATCTTCTCATTGCGTTTCCTCCCACATATTTTTTCTGATTTTCAAAGCTCTATACTCAGTTTATAAAAGTATGTGTCCTATAAAAATGACTCAATAAAAAAAGATGCACCTCAAGTTAAATCTCACTTGAAGTACATCTCATCTTAGTTATTCTTGTTTATGTGTATATATGATGTGTTCTTGGCATATCATCTTGTTTCTTTGCCGGTTCAGGCGATTTTGGAGTAGGAATCACTGCATTTGCTTCTTCCTCGGTTGCAAATACCCTGCTTTCCCTGAGTCTGGTCATCCCGCCATCCAAAAATCCCAGTGTATAAAATCCTCCGGAATGTGATATAACAGTAGCTTTTCTTACCCATTTGTTGTTTTCCACTATATACACATACTGACCCAGATCTGACTTATCCATAGCATTTCTCCTTCGATATTATTATAGAACGTATATTCGATTATTTCAATTATAATGTTTGGGATGTTTATGTATATATGAAAAAAACATTAAAAACATAAAAACCATAAAAAAATGAGGGCACATCACTTATCGTGACATGCCCTCGTAAATCAATTGGTCAGTATGAAATTGTATGCATCAAAGTCATGATCCTTCATCTCTGCGAGCTTTTCGATGCAGCTTATTATGATCTTTCGCATCTTCTCATCCTTTATGTGTTCAAGGACTCGTATCATGCTCACTATCGTTAATTCTCTTGTCCTTCCGTGATATATGGCTATGACATTCTCCTCTTCGACATTAAATGTGACTGAATTCATAGTTTTTCTCCTTTGTATTTATGTTTTTTTCATATTTTTCTGCTTTTTCAATGCCGGCTTTAAGCCTGTCCTTAATGCCTACCTTTGTTTTTTCAAGATCAGTAAGGTTTGCTTCAATCCGCCCGATGATACGGCTGGAACATCTCTGGATGGTCTCCAATGAGCTTTTAAACTCTTTTAATGAGGCATCCTTGCTCCAGCCGAGGATATATCCGAAACTGTAATCATCGGTACTTATACCGAAATGTTTACAGACAGTGAACGCTACGCTTTCCGCTTCGACCTCTTTGGTGTTTCTGTCCTTCTTTTCCGTGTTTTCCTGTTTAGTGTGATCATGAAGGATAGAATGAGCTATCTCATGAATCATGGTCTTGATCGTCTGGGACTGGCTCATGTTTTCCTGAATCACTATCCTTGAGTCTTTAGGATCAAAGTAGCCCTTGGCCTCTCCTGTTATGTCTGTTATCTCAATGGGAATGTCCGTCACACCTTTTAAAGCCTTAAAGAGTCTGTCGTAATCGATCACATCACTCTTAAGCTCTCCATTTATAAGCTCCGGTATAGGTTCTCCCTCAGTCTGGCTGACATCAAAGACTGTTACGGGCTTGAAACATGGTATCGTTACCTCCTCTTCCTGTATGAAAGTCTTTCCATTCTGGTCGGTCTTTTGCATCTCTACCATCTTCTTGTATGGTGCAGGAGCGAGTATCTTTATACCCTTTTCACCTTTTTTGACATTCCTGTGAAAGTTATTCTTCCAGGAATTAAAACCTGCCACATATGTTGCCTGTGGCATCTGCATCATGATAAGCAACGTATTGTTGTAACTATAACTGTGGAACTTGCTCATGCAGGTCAAGAACTTCTTGTACTCATCGGAGTCTTTGAGTGCGTTTAACCCTTCTTCAAGCTGCGCTGTAAGCTCTTTTACTTTATCTGTGTTCATCATTCACCTCCCTGCTTAATCCTCCATTGCCATTATTGCCGCAGCAATCTCCTGTCAAGGTGGATAAAGCATCGTTATCTTACTGCCTTGACAGGCTTATGCCGCGGTTTCTTTTGTCATCAAGAGGATTAAGCAATTGATCACTCAATCGCTGCCTCTTTGCTCTTTGTTGGGGCTTTGTGGTTCTTTGCTGCAGCCTTGCTCTTTTGTGCTCCTTCTTTAAGCTTTGCCTTCACGCCTTTAGGCTTTTCATCCTTAAGGATCTCCTTATCCTCCACCTCTTTTACCGGTTTGGAGTTTTCGATCTCTTTTGACTCTCTAAATGCGTTCATTACTATGGATGAGATCATCGCTCTTGAATCCCTGTCCGGGGGATATACAAAATCCTTATAGACTGCCTGACCGCTCTCATCGATCTCGTTTGACTTGTATGCCGGAAATGATACGTAGTCACCTGTCTTTTCTGAATGTCTGATCGTGACATTGTTTACTACGTAGTCCTCATTAAGATAGAGTCTGCCGATACCTATCGCTCCAGCTTTGCCTTCTTCAAGCGGTACTACTCTTGCCGTGATATCTTTTCCTGCTCTCTGTGAGATATCCTCGATAGTTACAGCCTTACCGGAATCCAGGCTTTCAAGCACTGCGTTCGTAAGCTGAGCTCTTGCTGTTGCTGTGATGGGATTGAACACTTCGTTATATATCGTATTACCCTGTTCATCCACCTTGTTTGTTGCATATGAAGGCATTGCGACAAACCTGCCGTTCTTACCCTCTTTAACCGTTATGTTCCTTACCTTAAGCTGATCACCGAAATCAACGTTTGCGATCGCTATCGTGGAACCGTTCTGTTCTTTCAATGCATTGGTTTTTACTGTGATATCCATAAAACTTTCCTCCTTTAAAAATAAGGGGTGAATATTCACCCCTCGCCTTTAGCCAAGCGACATCGATCTGTCTTTTGTACGATGATCTTTATGGCTTACCTGTTCCTTGCTCTTTTGTGTCGCTTCCTTGAGTCTGTCCTTGACTCCTCTGCTCTTTTCCTTTGTCTTAGTCTGTTTCGTGAACTGCATCTTTACCTGCTCTCCATCCTTTTCAAAGAACAGGCACCTTTCCTCTTTACTGTACACATAAGGGTGATCTGAAAGAACGTCTGTAGGCGTTAAGACTTCACCATTGATGCTTTTTACCATCATTGAGAGTTCGTTAAGATCCATACTGTTCTTATCCATAGGGATAATGATCGCCTCATGTATCGATGAGGGTAATGCGATGAAATCTGATCCCATGTATTCAGCGATCTTGTCCATGATCTCCTGCTGATTCAAAAGCTTGGCTCCGTTGATCTTGTCAGATGTAGAGAGTACGTACATAGGGATCAACCTGTCATCATCTTCAGGCAGGAAACCTTTCTGATCGATCTCGTAGGTTTTTCTCATGCTGTCGATGATCCTGTCCATTGGTACAAGCTTGGGCTCAGTGAGCTTAAGATCATTTTCATTAGCTTTATCAAGTACTTCATCAAGGCTCACATTCCAGCGCTCTAAGATATCATCTCTTATTGTGATGCTGGCCATCATGTCATTACACTCATCGAGCCTTATCTGGGGAAATACAGAAAGATCTCCAAACTCCTTATGGGGTACGACTGCAAGAAATTCCTTGTTAAGATCCGTGTTTACGATCTTGGTAACGATCTTGTCTGCTACCCTGTCATACTGTGTGATATCCGAGATATCAAATCCTTTGATCTTAGGAGCACGGCACTCCATGTACATATCTGCGATAGACTGTAAGATATCATCGATATCCCTGCCTTCACGATACTGTTCGATATATCCGTCAAGGTAGATGTTAGGACTTATATCGATATCCTTCTCACGGATAGAAAGTGCCAAAAGCTTCTGATCGTTATTCTTTACTATTTCTGAAATTGACATAGTTGCATTATCACCGATCTCAGCCGGCAGATGATCTGAAAGATTTAACTCAAGCTTATCGATGAATTCTTTTTTTATGGGATCTGTGTTATCTGCTTTGTACATAACTTAGTCCTCCTTCCTTTCTGCTTTTCTCTCTTTTTCTTTTCTGATTTCTTCATTCATCTTCGATAATTCATAGTAGTACAGCAAACGTTCTCTTATGTTGCTGTTTGAATCGATCTCATATTTCTTGTTTGATTCTTCCATGATTGTTCCTCCTTGAATAAATTAAGGGGAGTTAGATAACTCCCCTACAACACTGCTTCTCTTTCATGTTCTCTTACTGCATGAATCTGCTCAGACGCTTTTCTTTTTGCTTCATCAAGTCTGCTCTTTATACTGAAACGATTCTGTTCCTTACATCCCAGATCTTTTTTATACTCACTGATGACAGCTTCAACTATCCTCTTTTTAAGATCATTATTCATGATTACGATCTCTTTATAGATCGGTTTGCCTTGATGAGTATCATTTGACTTAAAATTTGGCATAGTGACATACAGACTGTCATTCTTCCCCTTATTGATGAATATGTTCTTAATGACAAACTCACCATTTATGAGAATCTGAGCTTTTCCGACTCGATTTAAATACGGACTGTCAAAGGCTTTAGCCTCTATTAAAAGAGTACCGTCAAGTCCATCCATTAACGAAATCGGGCAATTCTTCTCATAGCTTTCGATTGCGCCTTTGTTTAACACACTCCTCATTTCAGCCGTAGTCGGATGGATTATCTCCTCATAGATCCGATCACCGTTTTCATCTTTCTTTCCTGTATCGCGGCTTGGCATACACAAAAAGAGTTCTCCTTTTGCATTTTTCATAAGAGTCATGTTCCTTACACTTATCTCACCAAACTTTACTGTTCCGATAGCTTTGATGTTGTCATCTCTCCTAAGCCTTGTCATCCATACCTGAATATCCATAAGAACCTCTCAATCCGGGAATGAAAGCTTGAGCCCGAAATACTTACCCATAGGCTTTAATGAAAAGATACCTTCATAAGTCTTTGTATCATCGCTTATCTTTGTGCATGTAGCTCTAAAAGATCCATTCTCACAAAGATCTTTTACTTCATCAGCTGTGATATCTCTTCTTATGAGTTTCTCAATGTTGTTTCTGTAAAGGATAAAATCGCACTCCGGATTCTTACCTCTGGCATTATTGCAGTAAAAGCTCTTCTCACCAACAATTATCCTTCCGTTTCTTCCAGCCTTGTTACAGATCGGGCAGTCACAGATTTCATCCCTGAATACCTTTGTCTCATCTTTTGTTTCAAAAGAAACAGTTTCATCATCTGAATCATATTCGATATAGTTATCCATGTTTTTCTCCTTCCTGACTAAAAAGAGGTGCTTTCGCACCCCTTTCTAATCCTCATATACTATTGTTGCACTAGCGATATCTGCATCTTCTCCTGCAGTTGCATAGTCCTTCTTACCGCAGCCACATCTGTAATGATTGATGCCGTCATTGCCGCCTTCGGCCTTACCACATCCAAGGGTGTAGTAAACCTCTGTATGATGACCTACTACCTGTTCACACTGGCCATAGTTTCCATCCATCCTTGCACCGCATTTATTACAGTACCAGTATTCTCCGTATCCAACGCCCCAGTCAGTAGTTGCAGATCCTCCACAATGCTCATCTACCTGCTCTTCATGTCTTACCGTGTAGCAGCCGCCACCATATGTTGAACTTCCGCTGTGGTGATGAATGTTATATACCGGCTGACAGATACATCCGTCTGCATGATCACTCGTGTAGTCTGCTGATACGACCGTGCCGTCGTCCAGTTTATGCTCATGATATAGATAGCTGATATTGGCATTTGGAACATCTGCTTTACCATCAGTATAGCCTCTGTTATAGGCATTACTCGTGTCCACTGTCCATGAGTTTGGATAATAGCCGCTCTCATAGGTTCTCTGTTCTATACCGCTTGGAACAAAGTCCTCCTGATGATCCCGTTCTGGCATCGAGCCGTCTACGTATGTATTGTTTAATCCGTCATATACTCTTGTGCCTTCAAGCATCTTTTCTGATTCGACATTTGCTACATCTGTACCGATAATGCTTATACCGTTTGCAAGTACTGAGAAGATGGCATCCTTGTTTTGTGTTATGCCCTTGTCAGTAATGGCGGATGCTATGAGTTCTTTACCATCACTGACAAATTGAAAAACCAGCTGTATGCTTTCATTGATCTTATCAAGTTCTTCCTTTGTTGAATCATTTCCCTGTGTGAATGAGAGGGAAAGTGAGTCGAACTTGTTATTGATAGTCTGGTCAAGCTCATCAAAGTCTGCATTCATGAGTGCTTCAAGATCGTTTATGAGCTCAGTATACTTATCTTCCATGTCTGTAAGGGTATCCTTTATCTGACTCATGTTTTCATTCTCGATCTTTGAAAGAGAACTTTCCATTGTCTTAAGCTTGCTTGCAAGCTCCTTTGAGTTAGAATCTTCCTTTGATGAGAGCTCCTTTATAAGGTCATTTATCTTTTCATGACTGTTTGAAAACTCCTTATCAATGGTAGTGATCGATTCCTTTATCGTGTTGTACTGGTTCTTGAGCTCACTCTGGTTTGTGTTTCCTTTGCCTTCAAGCTCTTTTATCAGTGTCTCGATGTTTTCCTTTGTGGTCTTTATCTGAGAATTCATCTGGTTAAAGTCATTACCGATCTTCTGTGTAGAATCCTTATAGCTTACACTGAGTTCTGAGTAGCCGTTTTCACCACTCTGCGAATATTCGCTTAAAAGACTCTCGTTTGCTGCGATCGATTCTTCTACGCTTGTAAGATAATCCTTGATACTGTTAAGTTCATCGATCATCTCGCCTGAGATCTGATCTGCATTCTCCAGACATTCTGTTTCGATCTGATACATCTCATCGATAGTATCCTTTTTTGACTTCTCCATCTTGTCTGATAAATGAGTAAGTCCGATAATGGCTGCTGCCAGTACGATGATGATACCTGACATGATACCTGCTATCACGGTAGGTCTTAATGTGTTTGTCTTTCCAAAGTCATTGACTTCGTTCACTGTTTCTTCTTCATCGAAGAAATCTTCTAATCTGTTGTTATCTTCATTCATTTTGATTTCCTCCTGTTGGAATTAAATAAGGGACATCCGTTATGAATGTCCCTTGGGGTTATTGGTTCCATATTCAGTTGTTTATATAAATCCGCGCAGATTATATACAAAAAAAGACGTTATAAACGTCTCTCACACTTGTTTGATGGTATCATAATATCATAAGAAAAAGGCCCTTTCCATGTGTTTTGTGTCCGTTTATTACCCGTCTAGATCCCATCACCTTTTTCTTCATCAAGTTCAGCATCATATTCCTCTTCCTCATCCTGTTCGGATCCGCCTTTTTTTAACTTGAGATAATATGCCACGATTCCCACCAAAACGATAACCAGTATGACCGGAGTATATGATCTCTTTACCTTACTCTTCTTTTCAGGTTCCTCTTTGTTGATCTCTGCCTCTTCTTTTGTCCTGTTACTGTCTCGGTCTATCGTATATATATTTGTTTGCCCAAGTTCGACTGTATTGCCGTCATAGTTGACAAAGTTCAAAAGATCATTCTCGCTTGCTTCTGTTAACAGATATGCAGTCTGCTCATTATAACTTTCATCAACGACCAGGTAGAATACCTTGTCCGATTTCGTCTTTATGGTAAAGAACTGCTTGGATCCCATATTATCGTTTTTGGTTCCTATCCACTCTCTGTATGTGACATTGCTAATATCCACTCCATCCTCATCCGTATGAGATATGATCTCACCACTTGAGTCTGTCGGTCTTGTCATGGCAGTTGATTGCGGATTGTCTACAGTCTTATCACTGTTGCTCTTAGGATCCTCACCGACATAGTATGGATTGTAGACTCTCATAGTATTTGTTCTGTTTGATGCATTATCCATTCCGTATATGGTAAAGTATTCTGCATTATTCTCAAGATTCTTTAGATTTATACCGATGCTCTCACTGTCTAGATCGCTATAATCCTTACCATCAATATTTAACAGCTTAGGGCCGCTTATCTCATCCGTTATCGTTATGAGCAGGTCCTCGCCTTTGATATATGCACTTAATTTGGGTGGTATGGCATCGAAATTGTTTATATCTTTGCTGATCTCGTTAGTTTTCTCACTGCCATCACTATACCTGTACTTTATCTTTACAAAGGCTGTACAGTTTTTGTCTACGCTAAAGTTTTTTGTACCGGTGATATCCTTATATGCACCGTGATCAAGCTTAACTCTTATGCTTACAAGCTCTTTTGATTCATCTTCACTCGTTGTTACCGTGATCTTATCGGTGTTATTGATATATCCATCTGGTACAACTATCTGATCAATGCCTGCTGCATGCAGATGTATCGAGCTCATATAAATGATAAAACAACTCATAAGGATATAAAAAAACTTCTTATTCATCATCTTCTACCTCGCTTTCATGATCTGTAATCAGGTTACTCTTTTTCTTAACGCCTTTTCTTGAGGGCTTTTTTATCTCAAGACCCATGATGGTCTCAAAGCTTTCCTTATCAGCTATGAGACTTGCAAGCTTGAAGCCCTGTTCTCTTGACGCATTTACTTTTCTGACAGCATCTATGATGGCCTCATCCCTTTCCTTATCAAGGGCTTCTTTCTTTTCATCCATCTTCTTTTTTATCTCTTCATACTGTCTTAACATTCTTTTGTAATCATATTCATTCTTGGTCATGTTAATATCCTCCTTGTACTAAAAATCTGGGATTTAAGCACTGACCGTTTTGGTCAGTGATCTGCAGATGAAGATGCGGTCCCGTTGAATAACCGGTGCTTCCAACACTACCTATTACCGTATCGTAATCAACGATATCTCCTTCACTTACATTTCTTTCTGATAAGTGCATATAGTGACATCTGTATCCGGTCTCATCCTCTACAACAACATAATTGCCTTCGACATCAGTACATGTGCTTTTAACGACTATACCTTCAGAGCATGACTTAACAGGTGTTCCGCTTGACATCCCTATATCAACGCCCTTATGAAACTTCTCTTCTCCTGAGATCGGATGTATCCTCCATCCGAATTCAGATGTTACTTTGTTTGACCAGTTAGAACTAAACGGATTGTGAAAAGCCTGATGACCACCGCCATGTTCTTCATATGAATCGTACAGATCCTTATCGTTTTCACTTATTCTTGAAGCCATCAGTATGTCCCAGTCGGTCTTAACGATCTTAAACGAAAATATACTTATCTCTTCCTCATTTTCTGTAACAGTCTCAACCTGTGTTGTGACAATGTACATTTCATCAAACAGCTCATCAAGTATAGCTTTTGTCATGTTAAGATCATATCCTTCATATACAGCTGACAGATAAGCCATGAGTTTTAAAATGTCATGACCTATCTCATCGTCAGTTTCGATCACATATCTGTCGTATCCGGGATAGTATTCCTCGATGTTATCTAAAACATCCTGAAGATCGGCCTCCTTCTTCGTGTAGTAGTTTTCACATTCTGTCATATCAAGATCCGTGGAAAGACTAAGCCCCGAAAGATATACTCCGGTTGCCTGTGATATACCTTCAACAAGAACACCCACAGAACCTATTGCAGCAAGGATAAATGCAAGACTGACAGCTCCTATGATGACACCGATCTTATTTCTGGTCGCTATCTCTTTTATCTTTGAGAATATCTTTCTTGCAAGAGAAGTCTTTATACCGTCAAATACCTGCTCTTCACGCTTCTTATTGCTCATAAAACGAAACAGATTCTTTCTCTCCTGTATCATGAGATCTATCTGATCAACTATCTCGTTCTTCTTTTGCCTGGTAGCACCTGTCAGTACATACTTACTGTTAGATACCGTTTTCCTTTTACCTGATATACCCTTGTACATACTGCCTGTCATATCAACGGTAGCCCTTCTGACTGCAGATGCTTTATACATCACATCATCCTGAATGCTCTCATCATCGTTTTGATGATCATTCTTCATCAGATTATTGACGTGATACTTTGACGAGCTGAATTGTCTTAAAGCATTGCGTGAAGAAAATCTATGGTTATTCCTTTTGTTTCTTCCAAAAGTCTTATAGACTATCCGATCATCTTCACTTATCTGACTTTGTACCTCTGCATCCTTACTCTCAAGTTTGTTTGCAAAGTATGCTTTCTGCCTGAGTTCTGACTCTGTAAGCTTTGTATTGGTCTTTCGTTTTATTGCAATGGCATCAGACAGCTTATCTCCGGTCACTTTAAACAGTTTGCTGCTGTTTTTGTTATCGTTTTTGATATCATACTTTGTATCTTTCACATTAATAGAGAGACCATCGGTTTTATTCTCCTTTGGTCCCTCTGTGATCCTTTTTTGTTTTGCCTGATACTTGGCTTCGACATAAAGCTCGCCTGCTAGCATATCATTCGGTTCTTTTACTGTGATATCCGTTTGTTCAGGTTCTATATTCGTATGTAGTGTGTCGTCCGCATACTTATTATCAGAAACAGGCCCCATCTTTACCCTGATGTTATTTTTCGCTTCCTGTCTTAATAATGATTCGGACTCAATCGTAGCCTTTGCCTGTTCCTTATTCATCTTAAACCTCCGCTTCTGTCACCTTTGTAGTAATGAGCCTGTATGTATATGTATCCTCGTCGATCCTGTTTACAAACGGTAAGATCGTATCTCCAAAGATAAGCAGTCCTTCGCCCTTGTTTCTTGTCAGGATGCATTTATACTGCTCATTTGATAACTTAAGTGCCTCGGCCAGCCTGTCAGCATCACCACTTGCCTGCCCGAGTAGGATATAGCAGTCACTGTTATAAAAGATTGACTGAGCCTGGCTCGAATCGAGAAGATCTGATACATTCTGTGTTATGGCAACAGGAATTCCTCCCCATTTTCTGAATCTCTTATAGATCTCCTTTGAGTACAATGCTGTCTGGGGATCCTTGAGCAAAAGATGAAACTCATCACTGATATACCATGTATAGATCTTGTTTGCCCTGTTGACTGCCACTCTGTTCCATACAGTCTCCTGTACGATCAGCATCGCAAGGCTTTTAAGCTGCTCACCGAGTTCCTTGATATCAAAACATATGACTCTGTTGTTCATATCAACATTGGTCCTGTGATTAAAGAAGTTAAGACCGCCATGTACATATACTTCAAGTGCTTCCTTTAAGAACTGTGCCCGCTCGCCGGGCTGTCTTGATAACTCATTATAGAAATCCTCAAGGATCGGAAGATCATTCTTATCCTTGCTCTCCACAAACTTTGCATATATCTTTCTTATGCATCTGTCGATTATCGACTTATCATTCGGCTCACCCTTTCCAGGTCCAAGAATCTGCTCATATATCGACATCATAAGCTGACTCTTGTCTGATATCGGATCTGCCTCCCAGTCACAATCAGGATTTATATCAAGCGGATTGATATAGTTTCTTCCTGACTGAGATAACTTGATGACCAGCCCCTTTAAAAGTCTTACAAGAGGCCCATACTCTCCTTCAGGATCTGAAATGATGATCTCATCGATAAGTTTAAGGAATACCTGGATTATCATCAGTTTCACTTCAAATGATTTACCTCTGCCTGGTGTACCAAGAACCAAGGTATTTGGATTTGGCAGTGTCTTTATATCCGCTGTTATAATGTTTCCTGTTATCTTATTAGCACCAAAGCATAAGCTGTTACCTGACTGCATCAGTTCTCGTATCTTAAAGGGTAAAAAGAGCCCTAAGCTTGTGGTCGTCAGCTGTCGCTTTGTCTCTATCCTGTTTACCCCGATTGGTAATGCAGAAAAGAACCCGTCCTCCTGCTGATGATCGAGTTTTATGAGTTCACAGTTCTCTTCATTTGCTATCGCTCTCGCATAGGAGAAATCCCTTTCAAGCTTTCCTACACTGTCTGCAATAAATACAAATGTTATGACTGCCATGAACATCTTCTCATCATTCTGTGTCAGACCCGATAAAGTCTTTTCTGCAGCTTCAAGATCAGCTCTTAATGGTGCGGATACATTTGTCATGGAATAACCTCTGTTTGAAGCATCCCTCTGCTCATCTATGACCATCTTCTGCAGATCTGATACAAGCCTCTTTACATCCTTGGTTGCTCTGTCCCTGTTTACCGGTTCTATGTGTATGCTTATAGTCTTCTCACAGTCAAGGTCCTTAAACTTTGTCAACAGCCTGTCTGATATCTGATTGGCATCAATCTTTAAATATGCAACGCATGCATGCTTTGAACCTATCATGAACCTGTCAGCTTTCTTGCCGAATACGAATGCATGATTTACAAGCTGTTCTTTTACACTGATGCCTCCGTTTTTTGTAAGATCAAAATCAAAGATCATCTTTTCATCCGTAAACGGATTTAACATATGATACAGAACCTTTACTCTCTCATTTCCATCAAGTACCCTTGTTGAGATGCCAAGTTTATCATAAAGATCGTTCTTTATACGCTCCGCATACTCGTTTGCCTTGCTCTTTACCTTGAAACCGGGGACTTTGAAGTTGATGATGAGAAACATATGTTTCTCAAGCCCTCTGTTTCCTGATACAAGGTATTTTTTGTATGTATCATTGAGTTCCGTGATGACTTTTGCATGATCCTCATCATTGTTTTCACCGGGTTTGATGGATAGATCATTTATGATCGTGTTCACATCAGCCTTTCTGTCATAAAAACACATCTGATATGAGCATTCATAGTCCAGGGTGTTTAAAAACATGCACCAGCTCGACCAGAAATCCTTCTGATCTGCATCATCAAGCTGATGATAGTTGATATCACTCATCTCAAGCATGACAGAATACCTGCCATCACCAAGATAGCAGAGACCGTTTTCATACAATCTCTCAAAGGGCAGACTTTCAGCCCCGGTCCTTGGTGGTCTTTTCTTTTTGTCAGATCTGTGCATAAGGGCAGAGTAATCCTGCAGTATCTGCGATGAATTTGAATCGGTCGGAGTGATATTACTGCTCTGTGGCTTCGTATTTACCTTATTTGAGCGTTTCTTTCCGTTTTTGCCGTTAGTTGGCCGTTTAAGTGCCTTACGCCCTTTTTTAGCCCTGTTAGGGTCTCGTGCGTATTCTGCTGTCAAAACAGCCTGACTGATCACAGGAGTTGTTGATACAACCCTGACTTTATTGGAAAAGAACTGTTCTTTGATATAATGCAAAAGAACAGTTTCAAGTGGAAGACCGTTCTTCTTATACATAGCAAGCAAGAATAACGGTACCATCACCATGATCATTAAAATACCCGCCATATCCGTACCTATGTGATCCTTTGTAAAGTAATAGGTAGGCAGGCCGATTATTGCTGCCGCCAGAAAGCATATGATCTGCCTTTTTGTAAGACCAAATGCTATCTTTGTCTGATAGGCGGCAAAATCCGTGTTTATACCTGAATAAAACATAATTTGCCTCCTTAATGAGCATTAAACAGACTCTTTGACAGACTTCCAGTGTGATAAAGGGATATGGCCAGTACCAGTGTATAAGCAAGTATGGAAAACAGTGACATATGAAGATCTGATGAGATCGTCATGTTCCTGATAAGCACTGCATATATACCGACACATAAGGTCATGAAGAATCCCTGGAATGCCAGAGCCAATGCTCCTCTTATATAATTTGTTCCAATTGTCCCCCACTCTCTGTTAGTCAGTGTTGAGAATGGTACAGGGGAGACTGAGACATACAGATATATCTCGATCATACGTCCGTACATAATGGTGGTTATTATGACTGATAAGATCTTTGTAAAGAAACTCACTATAAGCGTCTCAAGCGCCAACAGAAATAATTCCGATAATTCCATATCCTGCATACCGTTTACGAGCATGTTCATAGTTGATGAGGCATCTATAGCCGTATTGCTCGATATCACGCTTGATGCTTTATTGACTATATACTGACCGACATCAAAAAATGCCAGTGTTATATCAAGCGTATGTGATACGAGTTCTACGGCTATCACCATCTTAAAAAAGTATTTGAAGAAATCACCCGTTGAAAACTCATTGCCGTGATTCTTCTCAACTACCATCGATATCAGCTCATATACAAGTACATATGTGAGTATCAGACCTGCTATCGGCACCATCACGTTATTGGATAAGTTCCTTACCAAATCCAGAATGCCTGAATTAAAACTTCCGAGTGTCTGGCCGGCATTTGATGCTATCTCACCGGCCCTCTCATTCACGTAATCAAACATGGATGTAAGATTATCAATGCAGACGCCCATCAAGAAATCTCTGATGTACTCTATGATTGTTTCTAACAGCTTTTCCATCAGCCAAACAGTTCAGCCAACATAGGCACTACCTGTGTACCTATGAGGATGATTCCACCACCTGCGACAAACTGCTTGATGCCCTGGCTCTTGCTTCCGGGGTTGTCCTGTCCATAACCTTCTAAGAGATTGATGACACCCCATACTCCAAGGCCTGCTCCGATTGCTGTTACGAGTGTAGATAATGTACCTACCGCACTAGTAAAAAATGCCATAATATACCTCGCTTTCTGAAACGAAAAAATGGCCAGTTACCTGACCACATACATTTCACAAATGTCTTCGTTTTTTATGGTTGCTTTCCCGGTTATATAACCTTCAAGATCAAAGGTGTTCTTATCGTCATAGTCTGATAAGTATCTGTACCTTTTATGCTTTGTAATGTCATATTTATCGGAATAGAAAGGCTTCACACCGCGAACCTGCACTATGCATTTCCCTCCCGGCATCTTGGCAAGCTCATCCTGGGTAAGTAACTCCCTTCCGACCTTGCTGTAGTTTAGTCCGTATGAACGGTTCGATCCGCGTGTGTCTGAGGTATTATATAGATCAATGGTCTCTTTACCCAAAAGATCTGAAATGTCTTTTAGGGTCTTACCTTTACCTCCTAAAAATAAAAATGTATCACAGTTATCCGATATGATGTCTGCTGCCTTATCATAAATGTTATTTAGCTGAGCAAGTGACTGTAAGATAACTGATGCAGATATCCTTCTGCTTCGAATAGTAGATATCAGTATCTCAAAATCAGGTATGCGACCTAAGTTACTGAACTCATCCAATATACAATGTACAGGTACAGGTAACTCACCTCCATATACGTTATCTGCTCTTTCGCACAAAAGATTGAATATCTGCGTATACATTATGTTTGCCATGAAGTTCATGGTCTTACTTGTATCTGAGACGATGATAAACAGTGCTGTCTTTCTGTCACCTAACTTATCAAGTTCCATCTCATCAAAACTCATTATCTCCCTCACTTCAGGGATATCAAATCTTGCAAGCCTTGCACCGACTGAGATCATGATAGAACGCGCTGTCTTGCCCGCCGCCTGTTTGAATTTTTTATACTGCAGAACTGCATAACATTCAGGATCCTCTTCTTCAAGAGCCTCAAACATGAAATCTATGGCATTTTTGAATTCATCATCATCTTCTCTTATCTCCATTGCATTGATCATATCAAGCATGGTAGAAAAGTTCTTTTCCTCTTCAAGCCCTTCCTTCATGATATAGCCGATAAGAGCGTTATACAGGAGCTTTTCAGCATCTATCCAGAACTGCTCTCCCTGCTGCTTTCCTGTAGTAGTCCCTGCAACAAAGGCATCCACCACTTTCATTATGTCAGTCTCTGTTTTGATGTAATTGAACGGATTGAAATGCATTGATCTTTTAAAGTTGATCGTATTCAGTACTTTAATCTTGTATCCGCCTCTTTTTAGCAGTTTTCCTGTCTCATAAATCACACCGCCTTTCGGATCCGTGACTATATATGAGCCAAACATCTGCATCAGGTTAGGTTTTACATGTCCTCTTGTCTTACCCGAGCCGCTGCCGCCTACAATCAGAACATTTTTATTCCGGTTCGTTGTCGGATCCTTCATCCTCGGGTTCATTGATAATCTCACCATATCCGACAGCAGCAGATTATTATATGGATTATCATGATCGATAAACGGTTCTATGTCTTTTTCATTTCCAAAGCTAGCAGAACCATATTCCTCTCCTTTGCGATAGTTCTTTGCATCCATCATCTTCATATAAAGAAGCAGCCTAATCACTACCGCAGTCAGGATTCCGGCTATGATATCTGTTCTGTTAAGACTAAGAATCGGCCAGCCAAATATCCTGATAAAAGATCCGGACATATACGCAAATCTGTCTAACAGATTCTGTGCAGGTGCTGACCTGTACAGGAATGATAACTTATCACCTATATATGCAAATATGAAATATGGGATGAGTCTTTTCCTGTTATCACGTAAATATCTGACTCCTTTTTCTTTGAGTTTACCGATATCATTCTTTATCTTTACTGAAATATCCGTATCCCTAGCTCTGTTTGTTTTCTTTTTAGGCTTTCCTCTAATCCTGTTCTTTAACATTTTGAGCCTCCTTTCTGGGCAGAAAAAAAGCCGGATAGCTATCCGGTCAGTGTTTATGACATATATTTGATGATACTAAAATAACATATCGATTCGACTTAATCCATTTGTTTTTTACCCGTTTAAAACCCGTGAATCATTTCAGAACAATTTCATCTGATATGTTCTTTATTCCTGATCTTCTTTGTCTGCTTGCTTACCATATCCTTTGCAATGTCAAGCTTATGATGAAGCCCTTCCTTTATATCATTATTGATCAGGGTATCCGTTACATAGTTTGAAACAGCCTTATCTATAACAAATCCGTCCTTGGCTTTAAAAAAGATCAGATATGTCGGAGGGTATGTATCATTTCTTTTCTCCATTGCATATGATACACCATATTGTTTGGCATATCTTCTGAACTGCTTCAGATCATCCGCTCCCATATCTGTAAACTGGACCTCGGATCCGTCTTTTCTCAGATCCTTGACTTTGACCAGTTTACCTTTTGTTTCTCTGTGGGTTTCCTTTGGCATTTTAACATTGCTAGTCTCGCTCGAGCGTATATGCAGATCATAATACTCTTTCAGTGCATGACTGAATACATGCGACACATCCTTTGCCGACTGGCATGCTATACATACTATTTTCATGTTTACTTCCTGTTCCATAATCATCCTCCTACAATAAACAGTTCCACATCTTCCTCTAAAGATTCAATAGGAAGATAATCAAACACACATATCTTATCTGCCTTACACTTGTTCTTATAATAAAGACAGAGTATGCAATCATGTTCCTTTCTGAACTTTCTTATTTTACCAGCCATACAATCACCTCCCTTCAATGAAAAGAGAGACCAAGCACACTTGGTCTCCCTCCAGATTTTCTATGGTATCATTATATACCCCTGATTCTGACTAGTGAATATGGAAACTACCCGTCTAAAACCCGTTAGTACTGATCACTCTATCAACGCAGGTATTCCATGTATGCAATTAAATCGCTGGCCTTGTCATCGATCTCACGTTTTACTTTCGAAAGACGGTCTGTCACATAGGTCGTGCACCTGAAAAGCTTTTCAGCAACTTCTTCGTTAGTATAACCTTTCAGTTTGAGCTCGATGACTTCACGAACATCTTCAGAAAAAAGCAAAAGTAATCTCCTGTAAAGTATTATTCCTCTCTTCAAGGCGATCAGGTTTCTTATATCCTCTGAATCACTGTCTAATTTCATAAGGTCTTCGAGTTTTGTATCTTCTGAACATATGGTCTCGCATTCCATACGTCTGATCGCGATACTTGCTGTTACATCTGAATGCTCACCTGTAGCAGATGTCCTCACCGAATCAATACTGCTCTTTGAATAACCGGCATCATTATCCATCATATTTATCTTTAATAACTCTATCCTTCTCTCATACTCTCCATAATACTCACCAGGTCTACTGATGATTTCTGAAAGCAGTTCTCTATCTGACAAACCGGCCAGCTGTATAATATTTCTTCTTCTTTTCATTTTTGAATCTCCTTGACTTTAATGCTTGGCCTAAAGGCAAGGGATTATGGTAGCGAAGCGTACACTTAACAAAGGCTACCCCATGAGAAAATCATTATTATATATATATGTTTTTCTCATATGTACCCTTGCCTGCGTAACGTTCCGCGGCCAATTGGTTTATATTTCAGTTTGACAGCTTTATATGAAAGCCTTATACTCTACACGCACATACGCATCACCTCTCTTTCATGTTTTGATCAGTTCTAAAAAAGTTCCTATATATTAATACCCACGAGCATCAAAAAAAACCAAATATCGTAACGCGTGTTATTCATATTTCTGCTGTTTTCGATGACAGCTCTACCTTTTTACACGCGCTTCAGGCACTGAATGATCAGATAACAAAAGCCTGATAAATAACCAAAAGGCTACTTATCAGGCTTCGTCGTAATGCTAAAGCTCAAATGAGTATTAAATATAAAAGCCGAGAACAGAATATACTTTTCATATTCTATCCCCGGCTTCGTCTCTTGATATGGACCAGCTCGTCCAAGATATTATTCAATTTTTCTCTCCTTATTGTTGGATGACATCACATCATTCAACTCATGATCTTTTTAAAGTTTTGCTTGCTTTAAGAAATCAGCCAAATCCATTCTGTCTTCCTTCTTGCCCTGTCTGGTTATTATCTCAGTTGAACCATCCTGGGCAGGAACTATCGTACAGACTAACAGCTTCTTGTTTGCTGTGCGGATTTCGATTTCATTCGGATCCTTTGGCTTCATGATCTACCTCCTTCTTCAATACTCTATACTTATTTAAGATGCTTCTCGTATCTGCATCTATAAGTTGACGTGTATCAGCACTGGCTACGGCAGCTTTGCATAATTCATCAATAACTGAAATGATCTGTCGTTTTGTATCTATCGTATTGCATAACGGCTTAGCCTGATCACTTTCTATAAGATAGATCTCATAAAATGGCTCGTTTGTTGTATTACCTTCACTATCGATCCGACTACAATTGATTACATACAACTCACCACACATGTTAGGAAGTTTAGCACGATAAGAACCTTCATTAACTATCTGATAACCCTCATCATAGAACTTTGACTTATACTTTATAGCATCTAAGGGCTGATAGTATTTAGGGTGAAGATCTTTGCATGGGAAACTCTTTTGTCTACCTTCTGTCTTGATGAAATATACTTCATTTAATGGTCTCCATACTATAGTCTTTTTTAATGTGTCATCAAGTACATCCGCCAGGAAATCTTTGATCAGCTGCTCGTCTTCAGTCAAATCTTCGAACTTAATGTACAGCAGGTCATCAAGACTGACTTTCAACATCTTTGCAGCCGTTGCTACAAATCTCAGACTTGGTTCAGACGTACCTTTATCACTTTCCAATATGGAAAGATACCCAACACGAACCTTAGCTGCTCTCTCTATATTTCCAAGCTTAACATCACTAGTCCTTAATAATGTTCTAATGTTTTCCAGGCAAAGGTTCTTATCAAATATACTCAGACTTCTCACATACTTTTCGACTCTTGTCTTAATGTCACATAAACGAAGTAATAAGTTCATCAGTTCATCTACTCGTTTTTGTTCTTTAGGCATCTGTCCTGTACATGCAATCAGAAATGAATTCTCACGAAAGTATTCTTCCCTGACATAACTGATATCAGATTCAAGTTCTGCTGTCAGATTGAATAACTCTTCTATCTTCTGCTTATCATCCTGTATATCCTTCGCCTTCGCAAATCGTTTCTCAAAATCATCAATACTTATCATATCGTTTCTCCTTTACGATTCTAAAAACACCTTATCATCATTTTACCTATTTGTCAATATGGTAAAGTTATTTATTTGTTTTACTTTTTCATAAACTATATACTATTCTTTACTATGTGTATTTATATATATAATATGGTGTTTTTCACTCACGGGCTTTTAACGGGTTCTATCCATATTTAACATCTAAAAAAACGTGATATACTATTATCATGAACAAACTCTAAAGGCATCGATCCAGGTGCCTTTTTTTGTTGCCATCATAGCGGTATGTTCTCAAGCATTTTACCCGGGTCTGAACCTGGGTGATTTTCATTTTTGGGTAGTCGCAAGCATAGCATTTGGCCGGCCACCAAATGCTGATCGCCAGCCTTCGGCTGTCGAACTCTTTGGGATGATCCCAAACCCTTTACCTTTACATCGACCGTTTACTTTTAAGAAAGGAGTCAAAACATGAAGCCCTATGAGACTGGAAGAAAAAGAAAGATAAAGAAGGAAGTACGTTTAAGTGATATTGAATGGAAGGCTGTACAGAAGCGTATGCAGATGAGCGGTATAAGCAGTTTCTCTGATTACGGCAGACAAATGCTGATAAACGGATATGTTGTTGTCATTGATGATTCCGAGGAGCTTAAAGAGTTCACTTATGAGATAAACAAGATAGGTAACAACATCAACCAGATAGCTCATGTTGCCAACTCATGTGGCAGTGTCTCTGAAGAAACTATAAACATAGTAATAGGACTGATGAACAACATATGGCAATTTCAAAGATACATCCTATCCGCTACTCCGTCCTCGACTGCATCAACTACATAGTTGACAGAGATAAGACAGATGGTGAGCTTTATGTTTCATCATTTGCCTGCAGCGTACATACTGCTGACCTTGAGTTTGCCCAGACAGCAGACTTGGGTAGCAGACATGGCTCGGTCAAGGCACAGCATCTCATACAGGCATTTGCTCCCGGTGAGGTGGATGCTAAGACCGCACATGAGATAGGCAGGAAGCTTGCTTTAGAACTAACTGGTGGAGCTCATGAGTTTGTCATCGCGACCCATATAGATAAGGATCACGTACACAATCATATAGTCTTTAATCAGGTATCATTCGTTGATCATCACAAATTTCGCCAGAACATCAATACCTTTAAGCAGATGCAGAGGATCAATGATACTCTTTGTGCCTCATATGGGTTATCTGTGATAACTAATAGAGAAAACAAAGCAAGACCCTACTATGACTACAAGGATCTTAAGACCAACAACTCTCACAGGCAGGTATTAAAGAATACTATCGATTCTCTCATACCTCTCGTATCTACATTTGATGAACTTTTGGCAATGCTTAATAAGGTCGGTTATGAGATCAAAGGTGAAGCGCCGTCATACTCTGTCAAAAAGGAAACTGATCAGAGGTTCATACGTCTTAAGAATCTAGGTGACAGATACACGTATGATGCGATAAGTCTTCGTATCAAATACAGGTCAGTCGATGCCACACCCTATATTGCAAAACCAAAACAGGCTGTAGGTCTCTTGTCGGATCTTAATGACAGACTTGATAAGATAAAAAATCCAGCTTATGCAAACAGGGTTGCCATATCAGAGGTAAAACGTATCGCTGCAACTTATGCCTTCTTGAACGAACACTCCATCACATCAGTCTCTCAGATAGCCAAAGCCCAGGAAGAATGGGCCGTCAGCATCAAAGAAAAACGTGATCAGATACGTTCTGTGGAAGCTGAGATCGATAAGCTGAAGATCATATGTGAGCATCTTGAAAATAAAGAAAAATATAATGGAGTCTACGCTTCATACCTGGATTCCGGCAAGGACAAGTCATACAAGGAAGCTCACCTTGGTCAGATGCTCATGTTTGAGTCATCTTGCAAGATATTATCACAGATGGGTGTATCACCTTCAGTAACATACAAAGAGACCTCAGACAGACTCAATGACCTTATCAGACAAAAAGACAACCTTTATGCTTCTTATCACTCAGACGTATCAAATCTCAAACAACTGAATATAGCCGCTAAGAACATTGACATACTACTGTCAAGAAACGAGACCTCTAAATCCAAGGCTAAGTCTAGAAACAAGGATGAACGGATCTCGGATTAAGCATGTAACCTATTAACCCGGGGGCATCACTACTGATGTCCCTTTTATTGTTTTAAGGAGAAACGATTATGAAAAAAGACGAATTCTATTATCTTATCATCAACATGACTACCGCTATGAACAAGCTTGGGATCAGTATCAGCGAACTTGCCGATCTTCTTGATGTAAGTAGCGATACTATCTCACGCTGGCTCAGAGGTGTACAGAGGCCCTCTGCTGACAACATGCAGAAAGTTCACAGCTTCATTCATATGGTCCTTGATCTTAACCTTGATTATGAAGATCTGCAAAGCCTGAATGAAGTATTAGACATTGCTGAGGATCTGAGCGCATATCTTGAACAGGACAATTACAATGATCCTTCAAAGAATAAACTGATCTTTCAGTTCCTTGATGTGATGAGGATCATTGCATTCTCATTGTTATATACGACATAGATCTCATGATCATGTAGATAAGATGCATATATACATCTTAAAGCAACACACATCGCGGTTACAGGTGCATAATAGCCCATTACATGATGGATCCGTTTATCAGTCTATTACAGACTGATAGATGGGTCCTTTTTATATATAAGTGTATCAGAAGCTAAGCACTCATACCGTCACCTGCCATGTGCAGTACAAAAGAAGGTGACTTACTATGTCATATAAGAGAAAAGAACCGGATCCGGGTGACATACTGGCTCTGTTGAAATGCTATGCTCACCATGCTATCATTGATATTGACGATCTGTGCGTCCTCGGAAAAGAGGAATGCATGAATAAAATATTGTCGAAAGTACACAAGTACGATATCTATCAGGGTAGCGATGGCAGATGGAGAACTTATGTTATTGATGAATCCACCAATAACGGACGGCGACTCATAGTCAAATCCAAGAGGGAGGATCTGGAACGAGCATTACTGGATCATTACAACCCCAGTAGCCGTCATACGATGCAGTCGTTATGGGCTGAGTTCGAAGCATATCGCGCGTCATTACAGAAGGCCAATACGATCAAAGAGGATATCAAAGCATACCACAAGTATTATCTGAATGATCCAATCTCTCAAAAGGATCTTAACAGGATCAAGTCAGTCGATCTG
>Ga0247610_10001028_pt1 | contig 35837 bp, 27 predicted proteins | sample 174DNAGHGhighgp2_FD_193483 | JGI IMG/M metagenome (GOLD analysis project Ga0247610, IMG submission 193483) | Sheep rumen microbial communities from Palmerston North, Manawatu-Wanganui, New Zealand - 1742 DNA GHGhigh gp2 | ecosystem: Host-associated > Mammals > Digestive system > Stomach > Rumen...
ACAGTCATTATTTTACGGTATCGCTATCCCCTTGTTCCATTTCTTTTTTGATGATAACTTCATCTTGCCCGATCCATGCCACAAATGATTCTAAAGATGGGGTATGATTTTGTTCAAAAGTAATGGTCAGATTTAAGAACTCATCTAAAATATCATCAACTTCTGACCCCATCCGTTTAATATAGTTTTGTCTGGCATTCATTTTAATCAGAATATAACTGAACAGTTCATACGGACGCGCAAAACCGACCATATTAAGCAAGTTTTTTAATTCTGCTGCTAAATTGCTATATTCTTTTCTTTTTAAGATTGAACGGAAAAGTGAACTTTCTCTTTGATGACACAAAGTAAACAAATCGTCATCCGTTAAATTAAAAATCGGAGATTTAAGCACTTCGGCTAAAGATAAATCATCTTCAGGCAACAGAAGAAACTTGCTTAGTGAAATTAAATCTTCAACTGCAATCTGCTCCAATAATTTTAACTTATCAATTCCCGCAACTTGAACCCCCTTGTCCTTGCAAGCACGAATAAACTCTTCTACAAAAGCATTACGCTGTTGCACCAAGAACATAAAATCCCCATAACGCACCGGACGATTTTTTGAGGCAAGTATTTCTTTATTTTCTACCATATCCTTAATATTTTGTGCAATTTGGCGCGCCAAAAGATTAGAAAGGGAAGTCTTTTGCTCTCTTTTCAAAGGAATTGTCCAACTGTATTCCGTCGACTTCTCCGTTTCGTCGGCACAAACAAGCGGCAGTATCTCGACTTTTCCCCCCTCACCTAAGCGAAATGGTTGGTGATTGATATGCTCACCTGATGGGACAACGCCTTTTTTGGCATTTTCTGCTTCAAACAACGTGTTTACGCAATCCATAACGGCTTTGGTGGAGCGGAAAGAAACATCCAAATGAATCTTAGCAAAGTTTTGTATCTTTTGCTCAAAGTAATGATACATTTTATCGAACTCTTTGGGATCGGCACCTTGAAAGCTATAAATAGATTGCTTTCTATCTCCAACAACAAAGACTGTTCGGGGAATTGCTTCTTCATAACTACCGAGACCTGCAAAAAATTCTTGAGTCAAAGCACGGATAATTGCCCACTGGTCCGGTGATGTATCTTGTGCTTCATCAATTAAGATATGATCAATGCCACCATCAAGCTTAAACAACACCCAATCTGCCACTTCCTGATTTTCCAACAGGCGTCTGGTGATAACTATTAAATCTTCATAGTCAAGTGCGGCATATACAGTTTTATAAGCATTATACTGCTCGATAATATTTTTAGCAATTTGCAAAACCGCAACAGTTGCTTTTAATACTCTTAGAGCCGCAAAAGTGTTGTCTGCCGCTAATAGTCGCTCAGCTTCTTGTTGTAAAAAGGTTAAAACTTCCGGATATTTCTCAGCTATGCCTTTAGTCATTAGTTTAGCGCGAATCGTTCCCTCTCCGGTAATCAAAACAGAGCGGTAATTATCATAGTCCAAAGCAGATAAATGCCCCCAAATTATCGAATTTAGTTTTTCGGCTTTATCTATATCGGTTTTGGTGCCCTTATTTAGTGCTTTTACGGCTTCTTTTAGCTGGTCGGTATCTATATTTTGCAAAATCTGCTGTTTTAAGTCATCTTCTCGGTCTGCATATTTAACACCCAGACTTTGTTCTAAAACTGTAATAAGAGTTTCCATGTCGCCATTATATTTTTTTAGGAGCATGGCAATTTTGCCCCGATTTTCGGTAATCAGGTTCATTACTTCAGGAAATTTGAACTCACTGATATTCTCGGTTAAATAGGCAACAGCTTTGCTTAAATCACTTGAACTATCTTCATTTGCTAAGCGCAACAACTCGATTTTGATATTTTGTAAAATTTCTTTAGCAACGCGGTCATCCAATACTTCAAAATAAGGAGAAACACCCGCCTCTAACGGAAATCTCTTTAATACATCTTGACAAAAACTATGAATGGTTTGGATTTTCATTCCACCCGGTGTATCTAAAAGAAGTGCAAATAGCGTCCGCGCAAAGTTTAACAATTCTTGCTTATTAGATGAATTAAAATCGTCCCCCAAAAGTTTTTGCAATTCTTCGGTTAATGTTTTTTCATCTTCCACCGCCCATAGGCTTAGTCTTTTGGCAATTCGCTCATTCATCTCAACGGCGGCGGCTTTGGTATAGGTCAAACAGAGCAATTTAGAAGGATTAACTTTAGCCAAAAGCAGACGTAAAACTCTATCTGAAAGGACTTTTGTTTTTCCGGTTCCGGCTGATGCTTCTACCCAAACAGACATATTCGGATCAGCTGCAAATCTTTGTTGAGATGTTGCCAGGCGTCCAAGTTTTTCTTGTTCTTCTTTATATTTATTTTCCATAAAATCCCGTGTCTATTCATGATTGGCATTGTTATTCTAATGACACTCGTTCGCACAATCAAGCGGAAAATTAAACAAATCTTACTATATTAAAAACCTGACTTGTTAGTAATTAACAATTTTTATTTGAAAATAATTTTATACTCTCTTTTAATTCACATTGTGAAATAAATTCACGTCGTTTTTAATTTTTTTGTAAGGAGTCCTTAAAGTGAATAAGAATGAGCTTATTTCTAATATAGCGGACGAAGTTGGTTTAACTAAAGGTTTAGCTGCTAAGGCTTTAGATGCTTTTATTGCAGCTATTACTCATAGTTTGGCTAATGGTGAAGATGTGCGTCTGGTTGGTTTCGGTACATTTTCTGCATCAAAACGTGCGGCTAAAACCGGTCGTAATCCGCGGACGGGGGCCGCAATTCAAATCAAGGCACGAAGAGTTGCTAAATTCAAAGCCGGTAAGACTTTGCAAAATGCCGTAAACTAGGACTTTTGATGATGTATAAAGGCAGGTGCATTATGCACCTGCTTTATTTTGAATCTAAAAATTTTTCTTTTTTTTGTATTTTTTACTTGCAAACTAAAAAAATATCCTCTATAAACGCTTTTGTTAATGAGATGGGCGTTTAGCTCAGCTGGTTAGAGCATCTCGTTTACACCGAGAGGGTCGGGAGTTCGAATCCCTCAACGCCCACCAATAAAAGGCTATCTGTAAAGGTAGCTTTTTTTGTTATGGGCGCAGGGATTTTACTTTCTTTCATTTATAATAGAGTTTATCAAGTCAATATCCGAGGGTTTGTTTTTCTTTTTTAAGTATTCTTGTGTCTCATCTTCTTGCTGTTTTTTCCGTGCTTTGGCTTGATTTTTTTCTTCCTTTTGTTTTTGTATCATAAAACTGATGTCTTTTTCAATTTCGTGGTCATGCTTTTTAATATCATCCAGCGCCAAATCTATCAAACCATGAAATCTTTCATCTTTAGGATATTCCAACTCTTTATTGCGAACCGTACCCCAAACAGAAATAGTAAACGTATCAACAGGCGTTTTAGCATAAGCCAAAACCTTGTCGCCAAAAATATTTTTTAATGGGTTTCTGCTACGTTTGGTTACTTCCAATTGGGCATATTGGTCGCTTACCCAAAAATCATATAAATCAACAGAAACGATGTATTTTTTATTTTCTTTTTCATAAAATATGGACATAGAGCGCACATTGCCCCATTCGTCTATTTCATATTTTAGATTATCGTGAACAAATTCAGTCATAATTTTCTCCTTCTTACGCGAAAGAGAATACCATGTTTTGTATAATTTGTCCAGCATTATTTATGAATACATACTTCGACCTGCAACTCGCACCAATGGCGCATTGTGCTTAAGCAACGGATAACGCTGCTCATCTTCTACGGCACATATTTCTTTGATAAAGTTTTCCGCATACTTTTCAGGAATACGCAGTTTAGTTAACTGAACTTTCCAAAACATTGCCATTGCATTAGCATCACCTTTGAGATAACAGCCGACATCACTCAAATGATTGCGTTTGGCTCCTTGAATGATTCTATCAATGATTTCTGTTCTGCAATCAATCAATGGCAGATATGTGGCGTGCTCCGTCGCATAACCGTATGCCCCAGGAATAAGCCCGCGAGCTAAAAATAACGGTGTATTAAATCCTTTGGTATGATTTTGAGGAATCCCCACCCGATTGCGGATAAACGGCTGAATGTCTATGATTTGAAACCTTTTATTTGCCGCATCCATTAAGATATTGCCGGTATTGGTAAACAAACCACCGTTACCAACATCAATTGAGTACTCACGCGAAGAAAGAAAATGCAAATCATCATATATCTTATCGATTGCAGAATCCGGCATATTCAAAACAGCCTTGGACAAAGTCAGTGTTTTCATCATAGCTTCTTCACTTGATGGCATTTTCCGCCCAGGTTTATGTATTTCCATTGAAAATCCTGGCGCGTATAAGTTGATGGTTACCAATGCATTATGGCAATCATCCGGATCAAGCCCTAAATAGGCAACCGGTTGCGCATAGTTTCTCCGCTCAAAAATATCTTTTTGAATCGTAAATTTTTCATCATACAAGCGCTCGGATAATGTTTCTAAATCAGGCGCTGAATTACTTACGCGCACAGTATAATGCGGATGTGTATGGATTTTATAAACTTTTGCCTCTTCGCCCATGCCTAATGGCTCTTCGCTCATGGCAAAAATAATGTCGTCAATGCTTGGTAAAACTCTTTCTGTCATATTATTATTCTCCAAATAGGCTTGCATCATAGCAGAGATTTTTTTATTGTCAAGTTTTGTCTATATCAAAAAAAATGTTTTTTTTAGTTTTAATTGATTTTTTAACCGTTTTGTATAAATTTGGGTGTAACATTAAAGGATAACGAATCAAGAAATTGTTATAGAGGTGTGTTATGGCCATATTTTTAACAGCAGTTTTGCTATTGATTATCGGATATACTGTTTACGGAAGAATCGTAGAAAAAATTTTCGGTATAAATGAAAAAGCAGTTACACCGGCGCTCCAAAAGTGTGATAACGTAGATTTTATGGTTTTACCAGAGTGGCGCGTCTTTTTAATACAATTTTTAAACATTGCCGGATTAGGACCGGTTTTCGGGGCAATCTTGGGGGCTTTGTATGGTCCGGTAGCGTTATTATGGATTGTGTTCGGCTCGATCTTTGCCGGTGGCGTGCATGACTATATGGCAGGGATGATTTCTGTCAGAAACGGCGGACAATCTCTCGTTCCACTGGTTGAAAAATACCTCGGCGCAAAAGTCAAAATCGTCTTTTTAGTGTTTATGGTCTGCTTTTTGTTGCTCTTAGGTTCGGTTTTTGCAATGAGTCCGGCAAGAATGTTGGCTAACTTGTCAGCTACCCCGTTTGTGTGGTGGATTATTGCCATATTCGGCTACTATTTCTTAGCCACGCTTTTACCGATTGATAAAATCATCGGGCGGTTTTATCCGCTGTTTGCGCTGTTACTTATTGTCATCTCGGCGGCAATGATGGTGGTGCTGTTTACAAGCGATAAGCCATTTTATCCGGTTTTAACATTGGCTAATTTGCATCCACAGGGATTGCCGATTTTCCCGTTAATGTTTGTAACGATTGCTTGCGGCGCTATCAGCGGTTTTCATGCAACACAATCGCCTTTGATGGCGCGTTGTTTGGCAAATGAAAAGCACGGAAGAGCCATTTTTTACGGTGCAATGATTACCGAAGGGATTGTCGCCCTCATTTGGGCAACGTTGGGCATTGCCTTTTACCAAGGAAGTGACGGTTTGCACAATGTGATTATGTCAAGCGGTCCAGGGGGCGTGGTTTCTGATGTAGCAAAGGGGTATCTCGGCTCATTTGGCGGAATGCTTGCGGTTTTATCGGTTATTTTGCTATCCATTACTTCTGGTGATACAGCGTTTCGCTCGGCGCGCTTGACTATTGGCGACTATTGGCAAAAGGAAAATAAATCCCTCAAAAAACGGCTTTTAATCAGCATTGTTGTGCTTTCGGGCGGTATTGCCATGAGCTTTTTTGATTTGACAACAATTTGGATTTATTTCGGGTGGACGAACCAACTCCTTGCTACCATAACTTTATGGATGGCGAGTTTTTATCTCTATCAAAATAATAAGAATTACTGGCTTACGCTTATCCCTGCCGGATTTATGACCTCGGTATGCGTTACCTATATTATGTTTGATAAAATCGGGTTCAACCTGCCTCTTGATATATCATCCATAGTCGGCAGTATTGTTGCCGTGGCTTTAGTCATCATCTTTGTGATGAGACATAAATAAGTTCATCAGTTCAACAGAACGCGGATAAAAATATTTAAGGCCTTCCAGTATGGAATAGACATCATACAGAGCATTATGCGGATTTCGACCGGATTTCATCATTTTTTTATCCACACCGAGAATCTCTGCTATCTCGCCACAGCATTGGCTTTTCACGGATATGTTGTTTTCCTGGTAAAGCTGCTTAAAAATCGGCGCAACATTGCGATAAACAATCTTTTTCTCAGCTATTAAGTTTTGCAAATAAAGGTTTTCTTTTATGATTGAACCGTCTGATTCATTTAAGAAACCAGAACCCCAACTATGTGAGTAGCAAATGTTATTTTTAACAAATACTTCAAACCTTTTATATGCATCGGCAAAAGGCTCACCATGTTTTTTGATTTGTGTATTGGTTATATGGGTTAAATTGGTAAAATACTCTGATAGCACCGGATTTATTTTTGGTTTGCAAAGCGCATTAAACTCCGCAAGCACCTTTAAGTTATTAGAAACTTTAAGGGCGGCGATTTGCACGATTTCCTTCTTTTGATTGCCCTGCCAACCGTTTTCCTGACAGCCTTTCCAAGCTGTGTATTCCGTATCTAAAATGATAAAAGACATTTTATTGTTCCCCAATAGCGGCAGAAATAATTATTATACAAGAAACATTAAGAAAAGTTAAAACTCCTATAAAGGAGGCATTTTTAATGGTGCCGCTAGTAAGAAAGTGCGCGCGTTTCACTCTGCGCATCTTTCGCTTTTGCTCAAGACCTCGGACGCTTTCAGCGCCTCGTCCAACTTCGCAACTCTAAAGCGTTGCTCGTTAGTCGGACTTACGTTGCCCCCGTAAGTCCGATGACTCATATAATATCACCATTAAAAAAGCCTCCACAAGGGAGGCATTTTTAATGGTGCCGCTAGTAAGAATCGGACTTACGACCCCGTCATTACCAATGACGTGCTCTACCACTGAGCTATAGCGGCATAATTCTATTTTGCTCGGTAAGCTTGCGTTAGAATAGCTAAACTTTTTAGAAAATCAATAGAAAAATTTAAATTTGTTCAAAATTTTTCTTTTTGCGAAATATTGTGCCGCAATGCAATAATTTATTTGAAAAAAATAAAAGTTAATGATAAGTAAATATTAACGTATCAATTTAGGGAATTTTGAAGATATGTCCGCTCAACAAAGTCATAATAATACACCACAAACAGAGAACATAGCCCGAAATCGTTTTTTATGGGTTAAAGGCAATTTTGCCTATTGTTTGGCTGTCTCTGCGCTGTTGTGGGGTGTCGGTGTGGCTTATTATATTGAGAACTTCATCGGATGGAGCAGCATTACAGCCTTGGCTCCGGCTGACTTTGGCATATTCATCTTAACCATTACTCTGCCATTGTTTTTGCTGTGGTTCTTTTTGGCTTATATTGAGCGAAGCGGTAGTTTGGATGCCAATGCTCGATTGTTCCAAACTTATGTTGACGGTCTGATGTTTCCGGACAACGAAGCTTCTCAAAACGCCAAAGCCTTTGCTAAGGTTATACAAGAGCAAGTATCCTTATTACAGCGTGAAAACAGAGAGGTGCTTGCACAATCATCAAAAATCAAATCTGACTTGGATTTACGCGTCACCGAACTTGCCAATATACTTCATCTGTTAGACGACTATTCGGCAAAGACGTTAATTGCGCTTAATGGCGGTGTAAAGGAATTGGCAGACAGATGTTCTTATATTACAGAGAAAATGTCCGTATCCGCTGATAATTTGCGCAATTGCTCACAAAATATCTCGCAGAATTCTGATAGCTTTTTAAGTAAACTAAACCCGATTTTGGAGGAGATATCTGCGGTATCTTCTAACATTAAAAACAACATAGCGGATAATAAAAACTATTTAACGATTATTAAAAACCAACTTACCTCTTGTGCTGACTTGAGCCAAGAGCATATTAACACCATGCTTTCAAGAACCTCTGAAAATGCACAACGTATTGAGCGGTCGTTTGATAAGGCTGCCGATGAATATGAAGCTCTTTATAAACGTTTAGATACCAGTATTTCCAGTATTGAGGGGCGCGTGGAAGATCAGAAAAAGCTTATTCAAACACAATCAGAAGTCATTGATCAGAATGCCGAAATGCTTAATGACAGGCTTTCTAAATACGGAATAACAGTATCCCAAGAGATTGATAAACTGGTTAAGCACTCCATAGAAATCGAGAAAGTTACCAAAAAGCAAATTGCCACACTTAAAGCGGTTAATACCGAAACAGGTATGTCCATTCGCAGTATCGGCGATGTATTTGATGAAAAACGCGGCGAAATTGAACGTAAATGCGAATATGCCGTTAACAGTATGCAAAATGTGATTGTCGCCATTAATAAAGAAACAGAAAAATTGATGTCATTTACCAATATGACGCAAATTAAGAATCGTGATTTACAAGGAATTGCCGAAACGATTGTTGATAAAATCGGTGACATGAGTAATAAACTTGCTCTTAAAACTGATACCCTAAAAGATAAAGCAGTTGAAGTGATTGAAAAATTTACACAAGCAAGTGAGCTGATAAATCACAGCACCGATAAAATCAGCAGAACTTCAAACCTAATGTTAAACAATAGCCAAAACGGCGTTAAACTTTTGGAAGAACAGAATTTTTATATTACTAATGCGCTGTCAAATATAGACGCCATTCGCGATAAGCTTAATAAGCTCCGTGAAGATGTTGCAGATACAGCAACAGAAGTTACGCATACCATTAATGAGCAAGAAAAGCAAATCGACCGTTTTGAAGCTTTAACCGGCTCTAAAGTGGCTAAAATCAATCAACTTGAGCCAGAATTTGACCGAGAAAAGATGATTACTGCCGTTAAGACTATTAACCGCACATTCCGCAATATCGGTGTCATATCCGATAAGCTTTATAGTAAGCAAGATATGTTTGATTTATGGGATAATTATTTATCCGGAAAAACGACTGTCTTTACAGATGTTTTATCAAGAACTTTAAGTCATAAACAATCTTTAGCTATTCGCAAGGCGTTTGATGATAATGCTGAGTTCCACAATCAAGCCATTCGTTATTTGTTTTTGATGGATATTTTGCTTAAAGATATTGCTAATTCTGAAGAAACAACAAAGAACGAACTTATTAACTTTGCAGTTAATTCGGACTTGGATAAAATCTACTTTATCCTAATTAAAACGTTGAATAGTGCGGAATAGGTCAATGCCTGATATTATCGGATTAAGAAGCAATGTATTTTTAGCGCCTATGGCAGGGATTACCGATTATCCGTTCCGTAAATTGGTTGCATCTTTTGGAGAGGGAAATCTCTATTCTGAAATGGTGGCAGTTAATGCGATTAACCGTAAGAACCCTAAAACATACCGGATTGCAGATGTCAAAAAAGAACCTTATCCGGTTATCGTGCAGTTGGTCGGGAATGATGCAACGCTATTTTCTGAAGCGGCTAAATTGGTGGCAGATTTAGGCGCTTATTCCATTGATATTAACATGGGGTGTCCGGTAAAAAAAATCGTCGGTAATGAATCCGGTTCATCTTTAATGAAAGATTTGCCGCGAGCTTCTAAAATTATAGAGGAAACAGTTAAAGCAACGTCGCTCAAAGTTTCAGTAAAATTCCGCAAAGGTTGGGACAATAACTCTGTTAATGCTGTAGAATTTGCTAAAATGTGTGAAGATAGCGGCGCTTCCTATGTTACTGTCCATGGGCGCACCCGCGCACAAGGATATTCCGGTGTTGCAGATTGGGATATTATCAGAGAAGTTAAGCGGGCTGTTAAAATTCCGGTTGTCGGCAATGGGGATATCACTTCTGCTCATTTGGCAAAAAAAATGATTGAAGAAACGGGTGTTGACGGGGTTATGATTGGGCGTGGCGCTCTTGGTAATCCGTGGATATTAGGACAAACACATAATTATCTCAGTAAGGGGTGTGAACCAAGACAAATTGGCATAAATGAAATTAAAAATGCTCTTTTACAGCAGCTTACAGATATGGTCGCATTTTATGGTAAGGATATGGCGGTGGCTATTTCCAGAAAATATGTGTGTTGGTATTCTAAAAATTTACGCGATGCTAAAAAATTTCGTGAAATATATACAAGAATTTATGATTTAGATAAAGCGCTTGAGGCAATTGAAGATTATTTTTCTAAGAGAGAAAAGGAGGATATATAAGATGAGAATTATCATTGGCGGTGCCGGACATGTGGGGCGGAGTATTGTGGACTATCTTTCACAAGCAAACAACGACATTATTGTTGTAGATACGGATAAAAAGAAATTAGATGCTATTTCTAAAGAATTTGACGTGCAAACTTTACAAGGGTCTATTTCACATCCCGGTGTTATGGAAAAAATTGATGCTAAAAATGCTGATATTCTGATTGCTGTAACAGATAATGATGAAGTTAATTTGGTTGCTTGCCAAGTTGCGTATTCGCTCTTTCAAATCCCTAAGAAAATTGCGCGTGTAGACTCCGAATTCTTCTTAAATCCGCTGTGGAATATGCTTTACAGCGATCGCAATTTGCCAGTTGATTTGGTTATCTCGCCAGATGTTGAAATTGCTAAGCATATTTTGGCATTACTGGAAATTAACGGCACAACCGCAGTTTTCCCGCTTATCGGCGAAAAGTTATATTTGTTAGGGTTTAAGTGTAATTCTGATTTTGCCCTTGTTAATAAAAGCATTGAGGAGATTAAAAAGTTTTATAACAGTCCGGTTATCCATATTATTCGTGATAACAAGAGCTTTTTTGCAAAATCTGATGAAATTATTAAGCTCGGTGATGAAATCTTTGTGCTGGTTGAAAAAGATAAGGTTTTTGACACTTTGCACGATTTCGGCATAACCCTTAAACAAACAGAAAATCTTGTCATTTTCGGCGGTAATGCTATTTCTTACTACATAGCCAGTGTTTTAGAAAAGGATGATAGTGTTGGTAATTGTCGTATTATTGAAAGTAACAACGTATTCGCTCACGATTTGGCTATTACCTTAAAAGACACGCAGATTATTCGTGGTGAAATGATGAGTGATGTCATATTAAATGAGGCAGATGTAAAAAATGCTGATATGACCATAGCCGTTACCGATAATGATAAAGATAATTTATTGGCTTCGCTTATTGCTAAAAAGAGTGGTGTTTCATATACGCTCTCTTTAGTTAATTCGCGAGCTTTTGATAGTTTGATAGAAGAAGACGGCGAAAGCATTATTGTTGAACGTTCTTTGGTTACAACATCTGCTATGCTCCAAGATTTGCGTAAAGCCAAGATAAATAATGCTTATTGCCTCAGGCGTGGCATGGGCGAAGTTTGGGAGGTTCGTATTGATGAAGACAGCCTTAATACAGGAAAAACGATTGAAAGTATAGGCTTGCCGGATAAGTGTCGAATCAGCGCTATTTATCGCGGCGGAAAAATCATCTATCCTTTGCCGCAAGACAGTATTTTGCAAGGAGATATTCTGATAGTCTTTGTTGCGCCGCAAGCGATGCGCAAGGCTGAGGAAATCTTTAAGATTTAAGAACTAATCTTCTTATCTTTACAGGCGCAATAATTTGCAATCGGGCATTTATTGCATTCGGGGCGTTGTGCTTTGCAAATATAGCGTCCAAATAATACAAGCCAGTGATTTGCATTGATGACATATTTATCAGGCAGCACTTTGAGTAAATCCAATTCTATATCTAAAGGTGTCTTACCTTGACTAAAATTCAGGCGATGTGAAATCCGCATAACGTGTGTGTCCACCGCAAGAGTGGGCTTTTTATACCACACGTTTAGCACAACATTAGCAGTTTTACGCCCGACACCGGGAAGAGTTTCCAAATCTTCACGATTATCAGGAACATTGCCGCCGAATTTATCAATAAGAGCCTGACTAAGTGCTATGATATTCTTTGCTTTATTATTAAACAGGCCGATTGTTCGGATATACGAAATAAGTTTTTCTTCCCCTAAATCAACCATTTTTTGCGGTGTATCGGCGATTTTGAATAATTCGGTTGTCGCACGATTAACACCTTTATCCGTTGTTTGGGCGGATAGAACAACCGCTACCAATAAGGTAAAAGCGTTAGAATAGTTTAGTTCGCACTCGGGATTTGGGTTTTCACGCTCAAAAACTTGCATTATTTCCAAAATTTCGGATTTTTTTCGCATTTTAGGCTTTTACTCCGCCTGCCCCCGCAGCTTTGGGCGCATTTGCATCTAACGGCCAACGTGGACGGGGCTTGAAATCAAGCGGACTGGTATATCCTTTTCTAAATCTTTCTAAGCCGGCCCAAGCAACCATCACGCCGTTATCGGTGCAGAAGCGAATCGGTGGAGCAGCAAAAATCAACCCGTTTTCATCAGCTAATTTTTGTAATTTTGTTCTTAAATATGTATTTGCCGCCACACCACCGGATACAACCAGATTTTTCCCTTCCGGATAATTCTCCTTAAAATATTTTATGGCACGGCTCAGCTTGCGACATAGGCAATCGGTTGCTGTATATTGGAAACATGCACAAATATCTGCAACATCACGTGCCGGAATATCCGCATGAGCAATATCTCCATCGGGCGAATATGTTTCAACTATCTTACGAACAGCCGTTTTGAGCCCTGAAAAAGATAAATTACAATCGGGTGTTCCGATAAGCGGCTTAGGCAACGTAAACCTTGTTTCATCTCCGGAAAGTGCCAACTTTTCAACTGCAACGCCCCCCGGATATCCAAGACCGAGCATTTTTGCAACCTTATCAAAGGCTTCGCCTGCCGCGTCATCAATGGTTGTGCCCAAACGCTCGTATTCACCGACATCTTTTACCACTAGAATTTGGCAATGCCCACCGGAAACCAATAACAACAAATATGGAAAACGCACATCATTACTAATACGTGCGGCAAGAGCATGCCCTTCTAAGTGGTTAACCGCCACAAACGGCTTATTTAAGGCAATAGACAGAGCTTTTGCCGTCATTACCCCAACAATGACACCACCGATAAGCCCCGGACCGGATGATGCGGCTATGGCATCAACATCGCTCATCTTAATTTTGCTTTTGGCAAAACATTGTTCCAAGATATTATCAATATGTTCCAAGTGTGCGCGCGCGGCAATTTCCGGCACCACACCACCAAAGGCTTTATGTTCAGCTTGCGATAAAAGAGCCTCGCCTAAAATCTCTTTTTTATCATTTACAATGGCGGCGGCTGTTTCATCGCAACTGCTTTCTATTCCTAAAACTATCATCTGCGTATCCAAAAAGATTGAAGTTTATTTTTTTATTTTATAAACTATATTTCAAATATTGCAAACATCTATTTTAGGGGAGAGCTAAAAAATGTCCAATAAATCTGTTGTCAGCAAAGAAAAGAAGCCCATGTCTGCTGCACTTAAAGGTAGTTTGATTGCTTTGGCTGTTATCGGGTTAGAAGCAAGCGCAATCGGTGCTGCTGTAACATTAACAGAATATCGGCAACGCAACTCAGTTCCGGAATACAAGCATCTCCAAGACAAATTAGCAACACAATCTGCCCGTTTGGCCGAGTTAGAAAAACTTCCTTTGGCTCTATCCACCGCTTCGCAGCAGATATCTGCCAATTCAAATGCGATAAATCTTATCTCAGATAACCTTAATGCGCTTAAAGATGAAGTCGGCAACAATCAAATCCGCACTATTTATGAGCGCTTAGATACCGCCGGACACCGTATAGAATCTTTAGAGGAAACGCAAAGTAATGAAGCGCTGATTTTAAGTTTGGCATTAATGATTAAAGAAAACGCTTTATATCATCGTCCTTTTGCCGAAGAAGCTGATATTTTAGCCGATCTTAGTGAAAATATGCCGCAAATAAAATCCGATATTGCTACTCTTTTAGAATATAAAACTCAAGAAATTGCAGATAATGAAGCTCTTGCCAAAACGTATCAGCAAATTTCTCAAAATTTTACTTTTGGCACAGATATCACGCCGGAACCCAAAGAAGAATCCTCTTTTGAAAAAGGACTAAACCTTATCAAAGATTCTGTTTCGCATATCAAATTGGATAGAGTGATTGTCTTGAAAAAACAAAAGAAAACCGATGAACAAGTCAAGATACTTAACACCCTAAGCACATTAGTTAAAGAATATAAATTTGCTGAGGCTTTGCAATACATTAAAGACTATGCCGAGTTTTCTAAAATCACAAGTCCTGCCTTTAATCAATGGCAAAAAGATGTCAATACCTCACTTAGATTTAATCAGGCAATCGCGCACATTATGCAAGAACAGTTAAACTCTTTCAGGCAAGATATCAAAAACGGAGCTGTCAAACTTCCGAAAAAAGCTGAATCCGAGCCTCAAACAGAAGAGCCTAAACCCATTGAACAGGTAACAGAAGCGCCAACAGATACACCCGTAGAGGCAAACGAAAATGCTGAAGAACCTAAGTAAAATTTTCATTTTTTTGCTTATCTGTTTAGGCTTGGTATCTTTTATAATTCCAAGCGGTAAAGTTATTTTTACCTTTTTAGGGCAAGCACGAGTTATTCCGGTAACGACTATCCTTATTATCATTTTTATCTTTTTTGCGATTATGGAAATTATTCTTACCGGATTAAAAGCCATTTCCTCCATGCTTAAAAATGATGTTTTATTATCCAATCACTCTTTTGCCGGAGACAAAGAGTCAATTCCGGTTATTGATGCGGCACAAAATTCTAAAATTGTTTTAAGCCGTTCGCAATTTGATGAAGCGGCGATTTTGATTGTGAAAACCATGAGTGCCATATCTTCGGGTGTGATGAACGAAGCGCGGCGGCTCTTGGTTAATTTACGTAAAATCATCGGCAACGACGCAATTATTGATATTCTGATGCTCAAAATCTATAAAAGAGAGAAGAATTTTGATAAAATGGAGCAACTATCGCAAAAGCTGATGCAAAATGAAGAAATTCAGTTGGTCGGGATGAAAGCGGCACTGGAAGTTCAGTTAGAAAAGAAAGAATTTTCCGAAGCTTTAAGAACGGCCAACCAAGCTTTTGAAGTCAGACAAGACTTATATTGGGTTGTCAGCAGTGCCTTTTTACTCAGAGCCAAAAATAATGATTGGCTTGGTGCATTGGAGGTTTTGGATGCGGCAATTGCCAAAAACCTTACGCCAGCCCCAAAAGCCGCGCGTCTTAAAGCTGTGGCACTTTATGAGTTAGCACATCAGGCCAAAGCCGAGCATAATGATGTGCAGTTTCTTAAGTTTATCACTCAAGCGCTTAACGAAAACAGCAAGCTTATTCCGGCGGCATTGGATCTGGCGGATTATTACGTTAAAAATGATAATCAGGTGCGCAAGGCAGAAAAAGTATTATCTGCCATTTGGGCGGAAAACCCGAATTATGACGTTGCCAAGGCCTATTTGGCTCTATTTCCAAATGATACTAAATCTGAGAAAATTCAGCGGATGGAAAAACTGGCACTTACCAATACCAAACGTCCGTCGCTTAACAACCTCATTTTGGCAGAACTTTATATTAGCGATAAGAAGTCGGCTAAAGCACACTCCGAATGCAGGTTATTCTTATTAAAAAATCCGGCAACACAACGCATTGCCTCTATCTTAAGCCAGTTGGAACAAAAAGGTAAAAAGAACTCCAAGAAGGAATATGCCCTCGTTAAAACAATCAAGAGCCATATCGGCATTGATAAAGATGAGTTTAGCGAATACCCCAAGGATTTCCAATGGGTTTGCGCCAACTGCGGCCATGTGTCTGACAAATGGGAGGCGATTTGCCCCGATTGCGGAGAGGTCGGACGCAATTATTGGCATTTGTATGTAGACAAAGACGCCGGTTCAAATGAGGATATATGAGGCAATGGATACCAAACAATTACAAAGCGTGTGGGCAAAAAAATATCAAGTTGTTCCCAAGCAGTTGGAAAAAGTCAAAAAAATCTCGGCAGTTGCCACTGCATTTAACACCAATATTGATGCCGTGGTAAAAATCAGCGGCAAACAGTTAAAAAAGTTGTTGGAACGGCATAAAATTTCCGAAACAGAGCTTCAAAATATTAAACTTACCTCTTTTAGAGAGCCAAAAGATGCGCTTATCGCGATTGTAAAGTGTTTTTCTCGCGGGATTGCCGAGGAGTGGACAACGGCGGATATATCCGTTTATGAGTGGCTCAAACAGGAAATCGGTTACGACCGCTTGCAAATGGGCGGTCAAGGCGGCATTATTGCCAATGCAATGGCGCTTTTAGGCATTAAAAAAGTTATCACCCATACCAACTCGCACCCTGAATTACAGGCTAAACAATTTCTTGATTTAGATAATTTGCTTGCTTTTGATGTCAACGGACAGCTCAAAAAGGCAGCGGCGATTGCTCGTAACGAGCCACCGATGATTCATTGGATAATAGAATTTGATAAAGGCGATAATTTTAGTCTGGGTGATAAAACTTTTGTTTGCCCTAAGTCTAATCGTTTTATTGCCACATACGACCCGCTTAATATGAATTTGGCGGTTAATCAGCATTTTAAGACCTATCTTAACAGCCACAAGGTCTCGTATCTGTTGCTTTCGGGCTTTCACCCGCTATTAAAAGAAAATAACGGTTTAAAACTTATTAAGGACATTGTGCCGGTAATTAAGAAGTGGCAAAAGGCAAACCCCAAAATGATTGTGCATTTAGAGGTTGCCTCCACACAAGATAAGGCTATTCGCAAAGCCATTATAGACGATATTGCGCCGATTTCCCAATCTATCGGATTAAACGAGCGCGAAACGTTAGACTTGCTCAATGTATTAGGTAAAAAGGCTCTTTCTCAAAAAATAGAAAAAGAAATGACCGCCAGTAATTTGTTTGAGGCCTTATTGTTCTTGAAGAATCGGCTTAAAACACCGCGGATACAACTCCACATGTTTGGGCTTTATATGACGTTGCAGGATAGTTCTTTCCCACGTTCGGCTGATGATAACTTAAAAGGGATGATGACAGCCTCTGTTGTTGCCTCGTCTAAGGCGGCAAAGGGCGCACTAATACACTCTAAGGATGTAACCACAACCTTGGGGCAAAGTGTTTCGGAAGTAGGGCTAAAGGAATTGACCGCATTGGCTGAGAAATTGAAAGCGCCGGAACTTATTAAAACAGGTATTTGCACGGTTGGGGATTATACATTATCGGCAACGCCCACCATATTGGTAGAAAAGCCCAAAACCCTTGTCGGCATGGGCGATACCATATCCTCTGTTTCCCTTATTGGTGGAAGATAAAAATTGCTATAATCACAAAAGGATTTTTCTTAAAAAAGCACCGTGAGAATTAACTCACGGTGTTTTTTTTGAGATTAAGGCTTACCAGTCACCTGTCACATTATATTTCCTACCATCGCCACAATCTAATAAGCCAGCTTCCGTTATTGAATTTGAGCCACAGCTTACTTCATATATGTGACATTTACCTATATAATCATAGCAAGTATCACTAGGTAGGTTATAAAATTCATGAACTACCGTATAGGTGGGGTTGCTGGTCTGACAAGATACAGTCTCGGCACCGTCAGTCCAAGTACCTCTTGTATTTGTTATACAGTTTGCGTTTTGATTATAATCATCGCACTGAACTGTTACCTTGACAGTATTACTAACTGCCTTATCTACAGCACATTGAACTTTTATTTGTGTCGGTGAAAGATGATTATGACTTATTTGTATATTACTATCATTTGCGTCAGGCACTACATCAATTGCCATGTTGAAAAATTCTTGACAGCAAACATAGGTGTATCTATCACCTCCCCAACCAAATTTATCTGCTATCGGCTGTTGATCCGCATCCAAGCTATGAGCATTACAACCGCCCAATTGTTCATCTGAACCATAAATCACGCCTGACGGACACTTCATGCTCTTCCATTTCATAACCGTTCCGCCACAGCCCACGCCAACCGATCCGTAATACCAGAAGGTATCTCCGGAGAATGTATTTTCAGTATGAGCGCTAGGACTGTCACCCGATGGCGCTATTCTATATTTACACCAGCAATCATTATTACATTGGCTCTGCTTTACATCGCACTTAGACTGACCGTTATCAAATTTTTCGTTACAAACGCTCGGTTTCGGCCTTGAGTAATATGTCGGGCATTCATCACTACAAGTCTCTTGATAACAGACTTTTGCCATTGCAGCACCACCAACTTTTCCGCTGAATGTCATCGTTGCCGTTTTTGGGATTTTCATACCATATTTGCTTGAACTCCATCCGTTTGCACATGTTGCTGTTTTATAACAATCTCCGCAGTCTCGGTCATATTCTACTACAAATGCACTCGGCGTGTCGCTTGACGTACTTGTATAAAGCTTACAGCTTGCATAGTAAATAGATGAAGGACCACAAGTCTTTTCACTCCAATTGTAGTAATCTGTCTTTTCCGTGTTGGTATTGCGATAGCATCCTGATGTTCCTTTCGGCGTTGCTGATTTATAACACGTTGAACCAGCACATGTCGTTGTCGACGGTGTGTTAAAGTAAGCGGTATCACATGAAGCGTATTCAGACTTGCACCCTGTTTCAATTGAACAACTGCTTACTGCACTACAGCCACTCATTGACGATGGTCTGTCCTTTGAACTTGTTGTGCAATATGTTGTGTTTGGACTTTCCGCACAGCCCGTAATGCGTGTGGAATACATTACCGTACACCCATTTGTTCCTTTATTTGTTGCATAATGCGATGTGCTTGATACATCAAAATATGTCGAATCCGCCGTATTGCCTGCTACATCACATCGTCCAGATGCCGGTGCTGTTGCATAACTACATGTCTTACCTCCAACCGTTGCTGATGCTGTCTTAAAGTAGCTTGTACTTGGTGCTGCCCATACACAATCTGTTGAATAGTAACATGGTCCTACCCCATCTGCGCTGCTATTTGTTGCCTTAAATATACAGTGTGGCCCGTTATCTGTTGTATTTTTACAACCACTTGCTTTATATGACCATTTCGTTGCACAACCCGTTCCATACGCATCTGTTGACGCTTGGTCATAATAGAAGTAATTACTTGACTGTGCACTGTTTGCAATATGGTAGCCACTTTTTGCACCGTTCGCATAATTACATGTCGCACCGCCGTTATTAACTGATGCAGTTGTAAAGTATCCCGTCGGTATGTTCTTACTTGCTGCACTACATCCGCTCGAGTTCGTGCACGTGATGTTACTCCCTGTCGGTATTTTCTTTGTGTCTTCTGTCGTGCCGCTAAATAAGCATAATCTACTATCGCTTCTTGCTAAATACCGACAACTTGTTGCATAATCACATGTCTTGCCTGTTAATGTGCTTGTTTGAGATGTATTAAAATATGTCGTACTCGGCGTGCCGCTACCATGCTCATATGACCCATTGCTTGAATTACACGCTGTTGCTCGATAACACGTTATGCCACTTCCATACGATACTATCTTATTGAAATATGTTGTGGATGAACTTGTCGTTGCTTCACTACTGCATCCATTTGCTCGCCAGCATGTGATTGAACTTTGTTCTTTGCTGCTTACATTAAAGAACGCTGTGTTCGGGCTTGAATTATAGGCTCCGCCACTTATATTACATGCTGTTCCGCGATAACAGGTCAATCCGCTCGCTTCCTTATCCCCGTATTTGAAGTAACTCGGATAACTATTGCTGTTATATGCTCCGGCTGCCTTGTTACATGCTGTTGCTCGATAACAGGTAAATCCTGTTATTGTATGACTATTCGTATAGAAATATGATGTATCCGGACTATAACTATACGCTCCTTCGCCACATGGGTTAGGACCTTCTGCACGACGATAACATGTTCTTCCGGAGGATTTAGAGTAGATTATATTAAAGTAATCTGTTGGTATCGTCCCTGATTCATATGCCCCTGTTGAACATTGATTTCCTCTATAACAATGTAACCCACTGCTGTATGAATCTGTCGTTACAAAGAAGTATGTGTTCGGACTTGCACTATATGCACCACCTGCACCATTACATGAATTTGACCGGTAACATGTGGTGTTTGTCAACGTTTTCTGTGATACCGAGAAAAAGTCAGTGTTTGGTGATGCTGAATAGGCTCCAGCCGCTAAACGACATGCTGTCGCACGGTAACAGGTTGAACTTGAACCATACGATACTACTGTTAAGAAGTATGAGGTATCCGGTGTTATTGTTGCTTGCCCAGAACACCCTGTTACACGGTAACATCTGCTAGATGATAATGTCTTTTCTGATACGGCAAAGAAATCTGTATTTGGTGATGCAACATATGCACCGGCCGCCAAACGACACGCTGTCGCACGGTAACACGTTGAACCAGATCCCTTAGAATTTACTGTTAAGAAGAATGAAGTATCAGGTGTTATTGTTGCCACTACTGTGTTACAACTTGTAGCTCTGTAGCAAGTCGTGGATGTCCGGTTTTTCTCTGTTACATAGAAGAACGAAGTGTTCGGTGATGCCGAATATGCACCGTCTTTAATGTTACATGCCGTTGCACGATAACATGTAATTGACGCTAAGGAATAGTTGCTGACAAAGTACTCACTTTCAAGTGAACTATATGCACCAGCTTTGATATGACAACCGGTTGCACGGTAGCAGTCACTTTCTGTATGGCTTATCATATTTATTAAGAAGAATGATGTATTCGGTGATGAACTGTATGCACCTAATCTAATGTTACAAGAAGTTGCGCGATAACATTTTATGCCGGTTGCCGTTGAACTTATGTTATTAAAATACAGAGCTTGCGCATCAGTTGTTGCATACGGATAATTATCTATACCTCTTGCTACATTCGGTCTGATAGCACAGCCTGTTGCACGGTAGCAATCACTGCTTGAGATTGTCTTCAGATTTATATTAAAGAACGATGTATTCGGACTAGAGCTATATGCACCCTTACCAAAGGCACATTTATCCGTACGATAACAGGTCGTTCCTGTTGCGTATGATGTTAATACATTGAAGTAATCAGCATCCGGCGAGCTTGAGTAAGAACCGGTTGCGGCTCGACAATCCGTAGCACGATAACACTTACTAGCACTCGATAATGAGTGGATAGTGTTAAAGAACGAGGTGTTCGGAACTGAACTATATGCACCGACGCCGAAAGCACATTTATTACTACGATAACATGTAGAGTCACTTGCCGCATTCTGTGAAGTCAAAACATTGAAGAAATCTGTGTTCGGTTTAGCAGAATATGCACCGGCTTTGATATGACATGCGCTTGAGCGATAACATTTTGAACCGGAAGCAAGTGAAAATGCATAGTTAAAGAATGATGTATTTGCGGCTGTTTCAGGAACAGAACTTGTAGCACACTTTTGACCACGATAGCAAGTTGAACCGGATGCGTAAGATGTCGCGACATTAAAGAATGCTGTATTTGGAGTTGTGGTATAACCACCGGCTGCAGGGTTATAGTCATATGCACGATATACTGTTTTACCGGAAGCTTGAGAACTGATAGTCTTAAAGAATGATGTATTTGGTGCGTTCCAGTAAGCACCGGCCGGAACATGCGGATTATCACCACGATAAGCTGTTGAACCGGAAGCCAAACTCATTGCCGGCGCAAAGAACGATGTATTCGGACTTGAAGTATACGCACCACCAGGTCCATTATGTTTTACGCCACGGTAAGACGGTTTACCTGATGCATGAGACATTACCGTGATAAAGAATAACGGGTTCGGACTTGTTGCGTAAGCACCGGAAGCAATGTTTAATAAATCACCACGATAAGCTGTCGAACCGGATGCAAGTGAACTGTTAGTGATAAAGAATGATGTATTCGGAGCAGATGTATATGCACCGGCTTCAATGTGTGCTCTGTCTGCACGGTAAGCGGTTGAACCACTGGCGTAAGAACTGATTACGTGGAAGAACTTGGTATTTGGGCTAGAACTATATGCACCAGCCTTGATATGTGCGCCAGTGCCGCGGTAGGCAATAGAACCGGAAGCCAATGAGAACTCTACAATAAAGAATGACGTATTCGGGCTGACATCAGTTGCATCGGGGTGTCTCTTATCTGCACGATAAGATATAGAACCTGAAGCATAGGACTTAATCACATTGAAGAACAATGAGTTCGGAGCTGATGTATATGCACCGGCAGGAATACGCGATTCATTTGCGCGATAAGCTATTGAACCAGAGGCCAAAGAATTTAAAGTGTAGAAGAACGATGTATTCGGGCTAGAACTATAAGCACCGGCTGCGAAATGAACATTCTGTCCACGATACGCTGTTGAACCTGAAGCGGAAGAGTTAATTACATAGAAGAATGAAGTGTTCGGGGTTGATGTATATGCACCGGTTTCACCCGCATATCTGTCAGCACGGTAGGATGTTGAACCAGATGCCTTAGAACTAATTGTATGGAAGAACCTTGTGTTCGGAGCACTGGAATATGCACCGGCAGGAATGTGTGCTAAATCAGCACGATAAGATTTAGAACCAGAAGATAATGAGTATATAACTCTAAAGAACGAGGTATTTGGCGTTGATGTATATGCACCAGCAGGAACATTGGTATCAACTGAGCGATAGGCTGTCGAACCGGAAGCTAGTGATTTTACAACCATAAAGAACGATGTGTTCGGCGTTGAACTATATGCACCGGCAGTAAGTTGTGCCAAATCTGCACGATATGCCGTTGAACCAGACGCCTTTGAACTGATAGTGCGGAAGAACGATGTATTCGGACTAGAACTATATGCACCAACTTCAAAATGCGCTCTATCAGCACGGTATGCTATTGAACCTGTTGATTCTGAGTGAATTACATGGAAGAATCTTTCATTTGGTTTAGAAGTATATGCACCGGCTTTAATATGAGCCGTTGTTGAACGATAAGCCTTAGAACCTGATGCATATGAGTATACACCTAAGAAGAATGATGTATTCGGTTCTCTTGAATATGCGGTGTCTGCAGCTCTATCAGCACGATAGGATATAGATCCAGAAGAATGAGATGTAACAACATGGAAGAACAAGATATTAGGTGTTGAACTATACGCACCGGCAGGAATATGTGATTCATGCGCACGATAGGCTGTTGAACCCGACGCCAAAGAGCTTGAGGTGGTAAAGAACGAGGTGTTCGGTGTCGAACTATATGCACCGGCAGCAAGATGCGCACTTTGACCACGATACGCCGTTGAACCTGAACCGAAAGATTTAATTACAAAGAAGTATGAAGTGTTTGGTGTTGAAGTGTATGCACCAATTTCTACCGCATATCTGTCTGCACGATAAGATGTAGAACCAGATGACAATGAACTAATCGTGTGGAAGAACAATATATTCGGTGTTGAGGTGTATGCACCGGCTGGAATATGCACTCTATCCGAACGATATGCAATTGAACCTGACGCAGATGAACTGATGGTGTGGAAGAATGATGTATTCGGCCCTGACGTATATGCACCGGCAGGAATATGTGCTTTATCCGAACGATATGCGGTTGAACCTGATGCAGATGAACTGATAACATGGAAGAACGAAGTGTTCGGTGCTGAGGTGTATACACCACAATCTGCGCAAATTCTATCCGCTCGATAGGCTATTGAACCGGAGGATAAAGAACTAATTGTGTGGAAAAATGATGTATTCGGCCCTGACGTATATGCACCGGCAGGAATATGCGCTCTATCTGAACGATATGCAATTGAACCTGACGCAGATGAACTGATGGTGTGGAAGAATGATGTATTTGGTGTTGAAGTGTATGCACCTGCAGAAAGTTGTGCCATGTCTGCACGGTAAGATATTGAACCCGAAGACATTGAACTTATGGTTCTAAAGAATGAAGTATTTGGCCCGGAACTATATGCACCTCCGGGGATTTGGCAACCTTCGGTGCGATAACATGTTGAGTCTGATGCCGCATTAGTAGCCTTTTTTACTGCAAAGAACGATGTATTCGGAGTCGAACTATATGCCCCGGCAGCAAAGTTACATGCAGAAGAGCGGTAACATTTTGAACCCGATGCTAAAGAGTAAACAACCACAAAGAAACTTGTATCCGGGTTATCAGTTGATGATTCGGCACATTTTGCACCACGGTAACAGGTTGAACCAGATGCGTAAGATGTATGAATTACATAGAATGTTGCATTTGGCGTTGATGTATATGCACCGGCAGCAATATTTCCTTTAATAGCACGATAAGCTGTTGAACCTGATGCTAATGACTTAACGTTAATAAAGAATGACGTATTTGGCATAGAGCTATATGCACCGGCACGAACATGTTCTAAATCAGCACGATAAGCCGTCGAACCAGAAGATAATGAAGTAATCACTCTAAAGAACGAAGTATTTGGTCTTGAGCTATATGCACCGGCAGGAATATGTGAATCTATTGAACGATAAGCTGTTGATCCAGATGCAAATGATTTTACCGTTATAAAGAACGAGGTGTTTGGTGTTGAACTATATGCACCGGCAGAAAGTTGTATTTTATCCGCACGATATGCAATTGAACCTGATCCAAGAGAGTCGATTGTATGGAAGAATGATGTATTTGGTGTTGAGCTATACGCACCGGCTTTAATATGTTCCTCTCTTGCACGATAAGCTATTGAACCAGATGCTAACGATTTAATAGTCATAAAGAATGATGTATTTGGTGTTGAACTATATGCACCACAATCTACACACTCTTTATCGGCACGATATACTTTGGAGCCGGATGCTAAAGAACTAATGGTGTGGAAGAATGATGTATTTGGAGATGCAATATAAGCACCAGCTTTAACATGGCATTCTTGACCACGATAGCAGGTCGAACCTGATGCCAATGATTTAATCGCAAAGAAGAATGATGTATTTGGTATTGATGTGTAAGCGCCGGCAGGAATATGACACTCTTGACCACGATAACATGTTAAACCTGTTGCAGTTGAGTCAATTGCCATAAAGAATGATGTATTTGGTGTTGAGCTATACGCACCTATACTCAAATCGCAAGACGTAGCCTTGTAACAGCTGGTTGCATCGTTACATACCGGCTTGATATAATTAAACCATATTAACCAATCACCTTCAACGCCTGGGTGATCCCACATATCTTCAAAGCCTTCTATACAGCCTTGTTTCTTATAACAACCGCCACCACTTTTACCTAATGTCGCCGGGTCTGTATCGTTACAAGCATTGATTTCATAAACACATGCCGGATAAATAGTTTCTTTAGCCTTTGAATTTGATGAATTAAGAGTGCCATAAAATTTATTGTTATATAATAAGCTTGCATTTAATGATGTTTCATACAAATTATTTGTTTCACCGCTATAATCTTTTTTTGCCGCATTCATAAATGAATAATAGAAATGATTTTCTTCACTACATGCAATACGCTTATAACAACGGTGATCAGGATCGCCCTTGTGGCAGTCATAAGATATATAGGTACATCCCTTTGCGGTATCTCGAATTGAACAATCTCCGCTTGCACCGTTACATGCAGAAATCATTCTAGCATCTAGGCCAGTATCACCTGTATATATTCCATAGCTAGGATTGATTATATTAAAGAAACCTTGCCTTAGTGCATCATTACCATATGTATTTTCACCATTGAAGAGATCAAATCCTTTTAAAATGCTGTATCCGCTGTTTTTTTCAACTTTTTCCCATTCCGTATAAGCATTTAAGGAACGATATAAAACCCCCATATTGACATTATTATGATACCATCTTCTTACATCGCTACAACCTTGCCATTTATAACAATAGTCAGCCACATCGCCACAAGAGAGACCGTTACCCGAAGCTTGCTCGTATGCACAAACCCACTTATTGGTTAAATTGTATTGTCCTTCATATAAACGATAGATAGTGTTATAGCTCCTATCTATAACCAAATCAGAACCGTTGGGGTCTTCTTCGTAAACAGTTGGCCTGTCTCGGTTGTCTTTTTCATTACTACGATAATCTTCTGGATTATAAACATTATTTAAGAAAGCAATATCCTCATTACGGTAGTATTCTTCATTTCCATCATGGTTACAGTCATAGACCTGCATACAGCCAAATCCACCGCACCGAGTCGCTAATCTGTATTTACAGTAATCGCCGCTATTAGTATAACTAAAGCGTCTTGATGAATTACATGTATAAAGTTTACAGTCTCCACCGCCTAAAAGTCCACACCTATCTAAATATTTGATAGTTCGACCTTTTTCGTCATTGATGATTTTTTCATTGATATTTTCATAATCAGGGGCACTCGGATTTTGTTTACTATATCCATAGGCACAACCACAGTGTTCCCAATATTTTTTGTTATCATTGGCTCCCAGACAAGACTTGCCATAGCCCATTTCGTTACTATTCGGATCACATTCTTTATAATTTTCGTGTTCTTTGAGGTAAGAACAGCAGTTTTCATTGGTATATTTGATTTCTTGAGGGTTACCGGATTCATCTTTGGTTAGACAATATGTAGCGCCTGCACGCGGATTGGTACACGTGTTATAGCCTGCCATACATTCGCCGACGGGTGTTCCAGCCACATAGTTTGGATCACAATCCGGATCACCTAGATTACACACTTTAGCCGAGGACGTGCTTGCGCAGAGCATCCCCAGCATTGCAAACGCAATTATCTTCAACCCTTTAGTCATCGTATATACCAATCTTTTAAATAGAATAATAACTGTTAAATGCTAGCATATTTTTAAAGAAATGTCAATACCTTTATAGAGTCGAATCGTAAAAAAAGCTTTAAAATTTTTTTATTTTTAAACAATTTTTTAAAATTATCCCATGCTTTTAAATTTAGGATTTCTAATTATCTGTTTTATATCATTTTATTTCTAAATTTTCGGTTAACTAGTCTGTGGATTAATGCTTTTCTTGATATTATACAATGCCATTTGCCATAGTTTTAACTTTTCTTCTGCATTAAGACGCGCATTTGCCGGGCTGGTAGAAGGCAAAACAATATATGTAATACTGCATACAAGCCATTGTTTTAATGTGCTATTTTCGGATAATTGGCGCATATAACGCTTAAACAAGGTTTCCGCATTGCGGCTACTAAAAATAAAAAATCTCAAATGTGGGCAGTTTTCTTTTAATGCATTGAAATCATTAAAAATTATACTGTCTTTAATAATTTTGCTGTCCAAACTTGATTTCGTTTCAAATTCGCATTGTTTAATCACATCCCATAAACCGATATGATTTTTTAAAAGACAGTCGTAGCGTTCTTCTTTTGTTATCAATGGCTTAGAATTATTTAAGGTTGCTGCAATAATTGTCCAAAACAGGTTTTTCTCATGGTTATAATAACACTCTTGGCGCGATTTTATACTGGGAAACGTGCCCAAAATGATGGATTTTATATTTTTATCTGTAACGCTATTTAGCCCCTGTTCCATTTGCTTTCCTATTTTTTGTATTCTTTTATGACATCTCTAAAAAATGGAAGAGTGACCGATTTGACAATATCCGGATGATTTATAAAATCTCTTAGATATTGTTTTAACTCAATTTGTATAACATTCGGGCGATTAAATTCTCTTTGATAGCGGCCGGTTAGGCCTGCCGAACCACGATAGTTCGGGTGATTTACGGTTGGTTTAAGACCAAATTTATCGGCTATACCGATAATGTTTTCAAGGTATGGGTAACCAACAGCATTAAGCATTCCTACCCCTAGGCATATATCACTTTTAATATCTTGATTAAACCCATGGATATCCAAAAAATAATGGTCTTGTAACCGGTTTTGGCTGATAAAATCAGAAATCAGCACCTTATAAGGCGTAAATTTGGTGCGAACGATATGCGATATTTTGTGTTTATTGCCAAGATATGACACCAGTGCGCCGGTATATAAATCTGATTTTTTTTCTATTTTATTGCAAAATGAACAAGTTGCGTGTGGAGCGGATAGAATAAGTGATGATGAATAGTCTGTAAATTCAAAAACTTCCGTGTAACTTTCATCTCCGTGACAATAGTTTTGTGCAAAACGCTCATTGTATTTTTTAAGTTCATTAATAATCATTAGTCCCTCTTTAACATCATTATCCCTCTATGCTGTTAAAAAAGGCTTAATTCTTATTTTTAATTACAAAAAAGGCCGAGACTTTTGCCCCGGCCATTCAAACATCTATATTTATTTATCTTCTGTCGCCCATAATGCTTAAAAGCGCTCTAAACAGATTGATGAAATCTAAATACAAAGATAAGGCTCCAGCAATTGCACCGCGAGCAACTAAATCTTCGTTGTAGCCGTTTGCATAATAAGCCGAACGCAAAGTCTGCGTATCATAAGCGATAAGACCGGAGAAAATAAACACAGTTAGATAAGATAAAGCATAATCTAACCCAGTGCTTTTCAAGAAGATGTTAACAATGGAGGCGATAATTAACCCGATAACACCCATAATCAAAAAACTTCCCCAACCGGTTAAATCTTTCTTGGTGGTGTAGCCATAAAGGCTTAATCCGCCAAATGCAGCAGCAGTGATTAAGAAAACGCGCACGATGCTTGTGCCTGTATAAATTAAGAAAATCGGCGCTAAGGATATGCCCATTAGTGCTGAAAAGCCCCAAAACATAGCTTGAACTTGCCCGATTGTGCCACGATGTAATACTGACCCAAAGGCAAATATTAAGATAAGTGGTGCGAACAAAGCCAACCATCCTAAGCCGGATAAACCGGTGGGGGTAAAAAATAAACTAAAAAGCGCTCTATTGCTTACAATAAGATATGCACTTAAAGCTGTGGCACAAAGTCCTCCAGCCATATAGTTATAAATTCTTAGCATATAGTTGCGTAAGCCCTCGTCGATTACTTGGCTATTGCTGTATGCGCTGTATTCTTTCGTTTCTAACATCGGGTATTTATCCTCCTAAAAAACTTTCATAACAGCTTTAATATAAGGACTGATTTATTAAAAATCAATATCAATTTTATGTATGATATTTTCTAGTTCAAAGATACCTCTATTATAGCGGTGACACCCAAAACAAGAGCAATTAACTTTTGCGGGGTAAATTTATCGGTCTTAAATAGCACCGAGAGAAGAAATATCATAAATATGCCCATCTGCCGAATAGCCATAATAATGGTTGGTGTGTCATTAATGTAGCTAAATGTCTCCAACACATAAAATAGAGCTTCCAAAACACCAACCACACTTGCTAGGAAATAAAAACCATTCCACCACTTAGGCGCGGTTTTATCTTTCCTTGTTTTATCTTTACCTTTGAGTGCAAGCCAAGCAAAATACGGAAGAGCAAAAGCATAATAGCCGAGATTTAGTGTAATTTCGTTTGCCCCGAAATCTGCTGCAACTTTGATGATATATGGCGCGGTAAAATACATAATGACCGTGCCGATCACAAGCACAATACCAATCGGCTTTATTGTCTTAAATGATGCTGATTGTTCTTTCATCGCATTTGTCATAAACAGCGCAACAGCAAACACAAACAAAGATAGCATAGTTATAAAATAGAGTGAAAGTGTCACATAACCCAAAATGCAGTCGGCAATCAAGGTTAAGAACAGACCACCGCTTTCTACCAAGCTGATAAGCGCAATCGGCGTATATTTAAGAGCTTTCAAAAAGCAAATATAGCCTAGCAAAATCAATATACCATGTAGCGCGACATAAGGAAGTGCGGCAAAAGTGCAGTTAATGCCGGTAAATAAGCCGATAATCAGTTGTCCGACAAATGCGATAAATGTGAGCAAAAACACGGTTTTATGGATGTTATAGCGGCTGACCGCGTAATCTAACGTGGCATCAGATACGGAATCAAATACGGTCGCCATCACGGCACTAAAACGATAATTTAGCATTTAAAACCTCTTGTGCAGCTGTTTAAGCATATTTTTACAATAAAATCAATACCCTTATAACAAAATTTTATTTTTGCTTGTCTTATAGTTGAAACCGGTGTTATAAAGAAGTGTAACTTGTAATCTAAATAAGGAAATAAATGTTAAAGACACTTATAATTGCACTTCGTTTGATTTGGATTTCGGCGACAAACAAAGATACTAAAATTCGCTTGATTTTAAGTTATATGTTTGGTGTTGCTTTTGGCTTAATAACCTTTTTTACGCCGTTGGCTCTTTCAGAGATGATTAAACAAATTTCACAGCATAATATTGAAAAAACGCTGTTTTATTTTTATGCCATGGTAATATTAGCGGTGGCTTTGATTGTTTTTCGCTATGTTTGGCGATTTAGTTGCGAGCAAATTTCGCGCATTTTACCGATTAACCTGCGGCAGATTTATTACGGCAAAATTTTCAATAAACCGTACGAATGGCATCTGCAAAACAGCGTTGGCTATTTTGCAACGGCTTTAACCAATGTATGTAAGGCGTTGGAAGATTGGCTCTGGGAGATACCGTTCCATTACATCGGCATTTTTATCGTTACTTTTTGTTTTCTGATTTACACATGGTTGTTATCGGTTTATCTGTTTCTGTATTTTGCGGTTTCTTTGGTGCTGATGTTTTTAATTATTCGCTTTTTATACAGCCGCCGAATTAAATATATCGAAAAATACAATCGAAGTTTTGTAGCTTATGGCAAAACCTTTATTGACTTTTTATACAATGTCCGCTCCGTCAAAAAGATGAATCTGTTGGGTTTTGTAAATAAAAAACTTGATGATAAAGGCGAAAAAGTTTTTAGTTCATGCATTAAGACAATGCACTATAACGCATATCAATACGGCTTTATTGAAACTTTTATCAATGTTTTGTTTTTATTGCCGATTGGATATTATGTTTATCAGTTTATTAAAACCGGACAAGGCGTTGAAATAATTGTAATGATTGCCGCCATTCAAAGCAAAATCGCCGAGCTTGGTTTGCAACTTATGGCATTAATGACGGAACTTGCACGTGCCGGTGTGGATTGTCGAATTTTAGCCGAGCATTTAGGTAAAGACGAACCTAAAATTACTTCTCGGAAAAACCTCAAAAAATGGCACGAAATCAAATTTGCCGACACTTATTTTGAATATGTTAAAGATGGAAGCTTGTTTTCACATAAAGTGGATGATTTCACCATTCATCAAGGTGATCATATTGCTGTTATTGGTAAATCCGGCGAAGGCAAAACCACATTTTTGAACTTATTTACCAATCAATTTGCAGTGGCAAAAGGAAAAGTTACGGTTGATGGTGTTGATTATAAAGATTTGCCGACCACATTTTTTGACGACCATATAACCTATATTTCGCAGGATGTTGAACTGTTTGATATGACCTTATACGACAATATTGTCATGGGTAAGCGCATACCGGCAGATAAATTGCAAAAAGTGATAGACGGCTGTTGCTTAAATGAGCTTGTAGCACGTATGAACGGCAATCTCAATACCGACATCGGCGAAAAAGGTGTAAAAGTATCTGCCGGTGAAAAGCAACGGATTTCTTTGGCTCGCGGACTTTTGCTGGATAGAGATATTTTGGTATTAGATGAGATAACCGCTAATTTAGATCCGACAACAACACAAAGTATTTGGAATTATATCTTTACGGCTTATGGTGATAAAACTATCATCGCCGTTTCACACGAAAAGGACTTATTGAACCATGTTACCCGTCGTTTAGAATTCAAAAAAGGGGTCGGAAAGGAAAGTAAACAATCAACATAAATCCCTGACGGCACTAAAACGATAATTTAACATTTAACAGTTTTTCTCCTTAAATGTTATCTCTCGGCATTAGCTTCGGATACTCCGGATGTGCCGTAAGATAACTTTCTAAAGTTTCGCCGGCCTCTAAAAACACTATTGGTTTGCCGAGTGCTTTCCATTGCGGCAAACGTTTGTCATAATCCTCTTTAGAGCTGACACGGTTAACGTATTCTTCCGAGTTGCCTCGGTTAATAAAACGCTGACGGTATTCATCCAAAGCATCACGTGTCGGGAGGAAAATTTCGTAATCAATATGCGCTTTATCTAAATTCGGTAAAGACTGCTCCGGATGACACCAAACGAGGATGTAATCGTATTTACCGATATTTTCTTGAATGGCGGCAACGTAATTATTCGGAAAATCCGGATTAAGTTCTTTTTTAGCAATACCTTGACCTTTAACCGCCTCGGCATCGTAATTGCCGTAATTTTCAATCAAATACTTATACGGCGTAGATTCCAAATCCAAAACATTTTTATACTTTTTTGCCAGCGTTGTTTTACCGACACCGCCGAAACCGGCAATAATCCGTGTCATTTTATCTCCCTATTTGCTAATTAATGCAAAATATTCTTGAAGTTAGTTAAGCATTAAAGGTTAAATTATTGGTTAAAAAAATCCCTCGCGGCGGTTAAGCGGCGGGGGATTAAAATTTCAGACATCGGCATTCACCACAGGAACTTTTTTGGTGTTTGGTATTAAAGCAATACCTAAGACACAAAAAAGCAAAAGCCCAAGAAGAACAACACCGGTAGTTGAATTGGTGTAGTATAATTCCTCAATCTGTTCGACGGACTGCTTACCGGTAACTGCCTGAATACCATTCATACGCGGTGAAGTGAACACGGTAACCAACATTCCCTCAACCGGCTCAACATCCTGCGTTTTGCCATATGAATGCGGATTGTTGTCAAGAATAGTTACAGTGGCAACGGTGTATTGAGTTGAGTCCACAACCACAAACCAAGTGCCGCTTTTTGCCTCATATTGAAGATTGCCGGTACCGATAATTTTCGGCTCAATCGGCTCGCTGTCAAAAGCAGAGCAACCAGTTAATGCTACGCTGAGCGCGGCAATTAACGCAAAGACTAACTTTCTCATACGCAATTATGTTTAATTTTGATTTTCATAACGATTTATCAAGTAAGAACGCAGAGAGTCCATGTCGGTTGCTTGCGGATAAAAGTCGCGCAACATCTCATCTGAAATGCTGTCGGCATACTTACCAAGCACAACCTCATGGTGCGACAGAGCAGACTTGAACTGTTCATGTTCATGCTCCAACATCTGTTGCTTGCTTCGTTTTTGTTCACCTAATTGAAACTCGACTTCAAACATACCGTAAGTCATAATTCCAACAAAGATGAAAAGAAACAAGAGTAATCCATATTCAAACTTTTTCATACGCAATAATATTTTATTTAGTTAATAATTCATTGTTACAATTATAGATTTTCTAACCGCCACCTTAAAGAAAAAATATATCAGAGTCAAACAAAAAAAATCCGCTTGAGGTTGTTAGCCTGAAGCGGATTTTTTTTCATAAAAACAAGAGCCTAAACTTTTTTATACTGTCCGTCTTTGTAGATATAAGTACGAGTTATCTCTTGCACGCCACAGCTCATAACTGCCGCATGAGTTACAACATTGCCGGTTACTTCATCAATCTTAAATCCGTCCTCAAATGGCGCATACGCTATAAGATTAAGAGTTTTGCCAAGATGATATAAAGCAAACTTGTCCTCTTCTTTGACTTCCAGCAGATTGCTGACACTTGTCTTAGTTAGCCTCACAAAACTTCCCAGTGGAACACAATCCAACTTGCCATCATTAACGTAAGACTTAACCAGTTCTCTTCCGCCACCCCAATATAGGTTATACTCAGGAGCCAGAAGTAACGGTTCCATTTCAACACAGGTATAGTAATGGCAGTTGTCTGACAGCAAGAGCTTGTCTGCGGCAATAATAGCCTTTGAAGCACCACCGATATAGACAGAGGGAATTTCCTGATAGCCGCCGGGCATCCAGATAAAAACTTTCGGCTCAAGAGAATCTTGAACTTTGAGCACAAAGTATAGACGCTTTTTCCAGTTTTCATTGCGATGAGCAGACTCTAAGGCAAGCAGCTTTTCAGAATAAGGTCCGAAAAAGCGCAAGTTATCCTGCAAATCTTTCATCGTTTGCAAAAGCGGATAATGACCGTAAAGAATAGGATAAACATCGGCATTCTTGGCAAGAAGATACATTCTGTCCTTGTCATTGCGGAAATAAACAGCACCATCTTTACTTTTAAAGATATGCCCATCACAACAACTGTTTGCAAATTTTCCAGGCACCCCAAACTGTTCGCGGCTCACCTGATCTAACTGATATGGAAACATAAGCAATTATATTTTAATGATACATGTTGTTATAATTATAGATTTTCTAGCCGTCACCTTAAAGAAAAAATGTATCAGAGTCAAACAAAAAATCCCTCGTGGCGATTAGGCGGCGGGGGATTTTTTTGTTAATTATTACAGATATTTATTATCTTCCTTACAGTGATACTGGATGCGGTAGTAATATCGTGGTACCCACATAATTCATGTCCGCTGTCAGTTTCAAGTCTCATTGCTAAATCAGTAAGATCCAGAGATTCAAATTTTAATTCTCGACAAATATCCGTTTCTTCTAATTGTTCATCAGACAATTTTTCCAAATGATTACGAAAGTCTTCTTTAGAGCAATTCCATGGTCTGCTTGCAATCAGTGCTTCACGCATCATTTCAATCGTAACTTTTTTTCTCATACGCAATAATATTTTAAGTTAATAATTTTGTTTTATAATTATAAATTTTATTGACCGCCACCTTAAAGAAAAAATATATCAGAGTCAAACAAAATTGCGGATTAAATTTACCCACACCAAATAGTTAGATTGAAATTCTTATTTTTTGTCATATCTCTTAGGTCTAACAAGGAGGAGAAGATGAAAAAATACAGTTTTTATCTAGGTTTAGGGTTTGCTTTTTTCCTAGGTGTTTCTAATGCATTTGCTGAGGATACAGGTGTTTGGAACACCACAAAAGGCATTGCCAGCGATACATGGGATGGAGCAAAAAAAGTTACCGGTGATGTTTGGGACGGCGCCAAGAAAGTAACCGGCGACGTATGGGATGGCGCAAAAGAAGTAGGTGGGGATGTAAAGGACGGAATGTCAGATGATAAACCAGCTCAAACGGATACATCTGCACACGATGCTCAATCGCATGAAAGTCAAAATCATAATGAACATTCAGCAGAATAATTTAATAAGGAGGTTAAAATGTCAAAAGATAAAGGATTTTGGGACAAAACGAAAGAGGTCAGCGAAGATATTTGGGATGGTGCTAAAAACGTTACCGAAGATGTATGGGACGGCACCAAAGAAGTTGCCGGTGATATCAAAAATGTTTTTGTCGGGGATAAAGACGAAAAAAACACCCAAAAATCTGCACATGAGCATAAAGCACACCACTGCAACCGTTCATAATAACAACAAAAACAGGCACCCTCTGGGGTGCCTGTTTGGGATTTAGTAGCACTTAACCTTTTGATTAAGCGGCTTTCTTTGCCTTTTTAGCGGCAAATTCGTTCATCACATTAATGATGTATTCTTGTGCTGCCGGCTCCAAATACGGATGCATCGGAATACTCAAAACCGTCTTAGATAGCTTTTCGCAAACCGGCAGGCTTCTGGTGTTCCATTTTGCATAAGCGGTCTGGGTATTTACCGGACGCGGGTAGTATGCACCGCAAGGAATGTTGTGTTCTTTTAAGTATGCCATCAATTCATCACGGTCTTCACAATTAATGGTATACAAACCATATGCGGATTTGGCATTATCCAAAATGCGTTGGCGACCATAGTAAGGACTCAA